>Ga0307475_10000007_pt1 | contig 115393 bp, 92 predicted proteins | sample atmos_gasesECM1C_FD_203317 | JGI IMG/M metagenome (GOLD analysis project Ga0307475, IMG submission 203317) | Hardwood forest soil microbial communities from Morgan-Monroe State Forest, Indiana, United States - atmos_gasesECM1C_515 | ecosystem: Environmental > Terrestrial > Soil > Temperate... | reverse complement strand
TGAAACCAAACAGTGGAGTTTGGTTGCGGGGGGTGGATTTGAACCACCGACCTTTGGGTTATGAGCCCAACGAGCTACCAGACTGCTCCACCCCGCGGATTCATCATAGCAACGTCATCCGGTAGCGTCAAACTTCAGTGGTTCAATTTATGGCGTTCGCAGGCGGCGACGATTTGCTTGGGATCGATCGCGGCTTTGTCAACTTCTTCTTCCAGTATGGTGCCGTCTTTCCCGATCAGGAAATTTACCCGGCGAGCCGCCTTGTATTTGTCGACGTAGACCCCGTATTGATGGGTAACTGTGCCGCCCCAATCACTCAGCAGGGGGAAGGTGACTCCGATCTGGTCGGCAAAGGCTTTATTGGCGAACGGGCTATCCATGCTCACACCCAGGACCTGGGTGTCGGCTGCTTCCAGCTTCTGCAGATTCTGCTGGAAGTTTTTCATTTGCTCGGTTCAACCGCCGGTGAAGGCAAACACATAAAAGGCCAGCGCAACATTTTTCTTGCCGCGATACTGGCTCAGGTTGACGTCTTTTAAGTCGTGACCGTCGAAGTATTGCAGTTTGAAATCGGGGGCGACGTCGCCGACTTTCAAAGAGAGGGGCGGTTTGTTTTCTTGCGCCAGCATAGTGGACATTGTAACCGCAGCCAGCAGGCAAGCTGTCAGCACGGCTAAAGCGGACTTGGACATTGGGAAGGTCTCCTCAGGAGATATTGTTTAGGAGCGTAGAACGGGTCTCGTAAATAGTCAAAGAATGCTTTAAAACGGGGGGAAAGGCGGGCCTGCGCGAGTGTTTCTCAACCCAGGTTAGCGTCCAAAGAACGGACGCGAACCTGGGCACCCGGCCCGAATAAGACAGTCGTCACTTTGGTGCATCGGGATGCTCTAAGATTGCTGTTGCCTTCTTGTGGCGAGATTCCCGAGCGAACATTATGGCTGTCTTGCCATTGCTGGCCTTCAGGTCTGGATTAGCGCCTGAGCCGAGCAGCTCCGCAATGATCTCAGTCCTGCCAAGATCAGCCGCTTTCATTAGTGGCGTCATGCCTACTCCGTTCGGCTGATCAATTCTTGCACCAGCATTTATGAGCAACCGAGTGCACATCTGATCTCCAGCAACTACCGCTGCCTCTAGAGGGGTGTCACCTTCGAAATCGCCAACGTTCGGGTCTGCTCCGATATCTAATAGTCGCTCCAAGCTCCGAACGTGACAGCCGGCAGCCGCCATGAATAGAGCGGTTCTTCGGCTCGGTAGTTCTCTTTGATTGACATTATGGTACCGCGAAACAACATCATTGATCTTGGCAATATCCTCAAGTTCAACAGCACCAAGGAGTTCAGAAATGCGTGGAGTCACAATCTCGATATCAGATGCCACAACCGCATGGGGGGCGGGTCCTAAGGTCAGCTCCAATTGTCCCTGCGCCTTCGTCAGGTTTGCCTCTTTCAATTGCTCCGTAATGATAACTGTGGCGTCACTCACTACTTGCTTACGCACCTTAGCGGAGGGCCGATGATCTGGGCGCTCCTGCACAACATCTGCACTTTTCAAGCCTTCATCCCAAACAAACCTGACTAAGTAGTTGCCTTCTGCCGTGGATGGTCCGGATCGACAGGCTGTCAAAGTCAGGATCAACAGCCCTAGGACGTTCCTGCGTAGCACGTGTTCCGAGCAGATCAGCATGCTATTGCACCTCCGGCACAAATGTCCCCGTGGTTCGAGCGTTTCTCACTCCGGGTCGAAGCCAATCGTGTGTGTTACGTTCGTTACGGTTTCATCCCCACCGAGGGGGATTGAGTCAACCCACCCCAGGAAACTCCACATGTCGGACCACCAGCCAGGATAACCGCCGCCACTGCCTCCACCGACACCACCGCGACCGCTTCCTCCTCCCTTAGGGTGATTCTTGAGATATTGACACCGGTTCAGCAGATTTGTCTTTCCTGTGCTCGTGAACATATTCGGCACAAACGGGTTCCCCCCCGCCATGATCCCACCAAATTCGTAGTCCGGGAGGTAGAGCTCGTGCCCCAATTCGTGAGCAGCGACCTGGCCCAGAGCCGCGCCAAAGGTAAGCTTTTGCCCTTGAACTGGCCAGTACTGCGCGCTGCGCACAACGCCGATGTCGACAATTCCATAGTTCGAGGGTTGCCCGTTCGGACTGGAGGTAACGTATCCACCCATCTGAGAATCGAGGTTTATTCCTGGTGCAGCGCCGATCGTTCCAACGTTGATGTTCACAGCTCCGACGCCACCTACGTTAAATTGCAATCCTATTTCCGGTCCGAAGAGACTCTGCAATGTCGCTTCGATGCTTTGCTGTAAAGCCGAAGTCAAGGAAGTTGAGAACACAATTCCCACGGTAAGGCCGGGTGGCCCACCTTTGCGTTTTGTGCAAAGGTGGGGTGAGATGCAAACAACTCCGCCTGCGCCGCCGCTTTTCCTCGGCGCAAACGCTTCAGCACCCGCCTCGCAAATCCTTGCTTCGCCGCCTGCACCACACGCGAAGGATCGGCCTTTTCTGGTTCGCCGATCAACAGATGGACGTGCTCGGGCATGACCACGTATCCCACCACCACAAAACCGTAACGCTGACGGGCTTGCTCCAAGACTTTTAGGAACAAATCACGGCGTCGCCGACTGCCCAACCATGGTTGGCGATGATAACAGCTGCAAGTGATGAAATGGAGATGCTGCGCTCCGTAATAGCGCTTCAGATGACTGGGCACGACTGCAATCTAATATTGACTGGCAAGGAAAAAATGTGACCGCTGAACACTTTTGCCTCACCCCACCTTTGCAAAAAGCGCAAAGGTGGGCCACCCGTCCATACGATCAAAAGCATCGTAGGTTAGGCACACGGAGTTGCCACCCGCACAGGTGGTGGTGTCGATCATCGTCAAATGATTTTCCGCATTCCACGAGTAGCTGTGGAACGTGTCATTCAGAAGGTTCCCATTAGCGTCATAGCTCGTTCCCGATAGCGTGTACCGATCGTTGGCCGGACTATAGAGGGGATTCCAGGCATAACCGGTTCCCCCGGTTGGAATCGTTTTGGTGATATTGCGAACGGGGTCACAAAGCCCCACTCAAGCCAAAAGAAGGCTTGAGTGGGCCACCCGCCCGGGAGATGTCAGGTCGTCAACAGGAAAATCGATTCTGTTCTGAAATCAGAACAGGATGTCGCCAACAGTCCGGCGGATAAGCTCTCTCGCAAGATCCCCTTCGACTTCGCTCAGGGCAGGCTCTCGCCCCGCTGGTAAGAACGCGGAGACTCGGGATGACGCAGGTGAGGGGGTAGTGATGCAGTTTGGTAAGGAAGCGAGCCAAACGCGCGATTGTTGCGTCGCACAAACGCGACGCTTCGCGCGGCTCGCCCAGATCCCTTGCTGCGCAACGAACGCTTGCTCGGGATGACAATCAAAAGATAGGGATGCTTCGCTCAGCATGACAGAGCTGCGCAGCGAACGCTTGCTCAGGATGACAATCAAAATCAGACATTGCGTAATCTCGCGACAAACAAGTACATTCTTGACAGAGATGTAGACGGTCGCTTTGTGATCTGATGAATCTTGTGCACAATATTTTTCTTTCCCTCGCCTCGGGAGAGCTTCCCCTGGCATGAGTCTCGAAACTCTCAACGATATCTTCTTTACGGTCGCGGAGCGCAACCATCCGCGGGTGATGCTGCACCGGCAAGCTAATCAGTGGACGGCTATCTCTGCCCAGGAGCTATACCGAGGCGTCGCCGGGGTGGCTGGCCAGCTGCGGCGCTGGGGCATCTCGCGCGGCGATCGGGTGGCTATCCTCTGCGAAAACCGTCCGGAGTGGGCGATCGCGGACTTCGCTTCCCTGCTGCTGGGGGCGGTAACGGTTCCAATCTATTCCACGCTTACCGCCGAGCAAACTGCTTATATGTTGCGCGACTCCGGAGCGCGCGTGGTTTTTGTGTCCTCGGAAAAGCAGTGGCAGAAAGTCTCTTCGATCCTGGCGGAGATCCCCGCAGAAAAAATCGTGGTCATGGACGCAGTTGAGGCCGCAGACGCGACGCCGATGCAGCAACTGATGCGGGAAGGTGCAGCAGAACGCAATCCGGAGCTCGATGCCAGCGCCCGCAACGTCGGCCCGAGTGACCTGGCAACCATTATTTATACGTCGGGGACGACCGGCACTCCGAAGGGCGTGATGCTCACGCACGGAAACATTGCGTCCAATCTGGTGTGCTCGCTGTCGGGGTTCCCGGTCCGCGAGGGCGACGTCAGCCTTTCGTTTCTTCCTCTGTCGCATGTCACGGCGCGGCACGTCGATTACGCCATGCTGTACCACGGGGTGACGCTGGCCTACGTTCCGCTCCTGAGCCATTTCCCGCAGGCGCTGCTAGAGGTGCAGCCCACGATCTTCGTCGGCGTCCCACGAGTGTATGAAAAAATTTATGCGCAGGTGGATCAGAAAGCCAAGGACTTCCCTGCCAGTTGGATTTATCAATGGGCTCTCTCGGTGGGACGGGCGCATAGAGCAGAAGTGCTGGCCGGCCAGCGGCCTGAGTCGGCGGCGTGGCAACTGGCCGACCGGCTGGTGTATTCGAAAGTGCGAGCTGGCATGGGAGGCCGCGGCCAAACCTATATTTCCGGCGGCGCGCCGCTGGGGCGTGAACTGGCGGAGTGGTTCGCCGACATCGGCATCCGCATTCACGAAGGCTACGGCTTGACGGAGACTTCTCCGGTGATCGCGGTGAATTCGCCCGCCGCGCACAAGATCGGCACGGTGGGAAAGCCGTTGGCGAATCTTGAAGTGCGGATTGCGGAAGACGGAGAGCTGCTGGTGCGCGGTCCTTCGATCTTTAAGGGCTACTGGAACAAACCGGAGGAAACGCGAGACGTCTTTGTGGATGGCTGGTTCAAGACGGGCGACATTGGCAAGCTCGACGCCGACGGATTTCTCTCCATTACGGATCGCAAGAAAGATCTGATCAAAACTTCTGGAGGGAAATTCATTGCGCCGCAGCCGATTGAGAATTCGCTGAAGCACAACGCGCTGATCGCGGAGGCGGTGGTTCTGGGCGACAAGCGCAAGTTCCCTGCCGTGCTGATTGCACCTAACTTTCTAGTCTTGGAGGATTGGGCCCGCGCTAGTGAGCTGGCGTTCTCCTCGCGTAAGGAACTGATCGCAGATCCCAAAGTGCGAGCTTTGTACGAGAGTATTGTCGAAGAGCTGAATCAGAATCTTGCCCGCTTTGAAAAGCTGAAGCGAGTGATGCTGGTGCCGGACGAGTTTTCCGCTGAGAACGGATTGCTAACCGCCAGCATGAAATTGCGGCGACGAGTGGTGGAAGAGCATTATCGCCGAGAGATCGAAGAGATGTACGCGAAGGCGGAAGGGGCGGGGCCGGTGGGGGAGGAGTAGGAGGGGTTGCGGAGCCTCAGTTGGAATGGATTCTCTCCCCCAGAGCAGTATTTAGTGTGCAATTTCGGCCACCCGTCCCGAACGTGTGACGCTCACTTGTATCGTAACTTCGTGCCGCTCTTACGTCTCCCAGGAGCGGCTTTCTTGACTGTTTTGTGTTTCCTGCACTGAGGAAGGTCTTTGACGCAGTGCCACAGATGCTTTATTGCTTCTTGCCTGCGAAGAGAAGTGGTTTTCCGCGACTAGCTTTTTCACGCGATCACGCGCCAATTCAATGGCTCTACGGCAAGGCATGTTATGCTCGTGACCTCTCTCTAGTTGCTTTGCTTCTGTGTCCAGAAAATCGGTATAGATTGATTGTAAACCTTGGGTTGCGCAAGTGACCGAGGTGTGCCGGGTTGCCCCAGGGCTTGTGGTTTTCCGAGACCTGGGATTCCACGGCCGTCTCAAGCGTGGGATTTTTCTTTTCTTCGTCGCTCACCCTGAAAGTTAAACTGCAGATCCCTCGACTGCAGATGACGATTCGCAAGCGAATCGACATCCTCCGCTCGGGATGACAAGCGTGGAAGGTGAGCGCCGGGCACCGGGAGAAAATCCCCGCCCAAGCAGAGCTTGGACGGGGCACCCTCGAGAGCAGGTGGCAGTTAATGGGCTAGGTCACCCGTCGGTATGGCTCGAAGCCGTGCCCTTCCCCGATTGAAAACTCGGCATGAGCCCGCCAGGTTCAACTTGATGACGCCACCAGCGGCGCCCTTCGGGCGCGTAATTCCTGTTGGATCTTTACCCCGGACTGACGTCCGGGGCTAAAATATGTCGCTCCTTCGGAGCTGGTTTTGTGGCGCGGGCATTTTATTTGCTCACTCTTAAACACGCATAGTTTTTCTTTCCGCGCACTCTTTCGCGGATGACTCGAATCGGAGGTGGCCCAGGGCAGGAGTCTGCGGCTTTATCCGGACGGCGGATGTGAACGAGCGCGCTTCGAAAAGTATCGTGAGGCATGGGATTTTTTTCGTGGCGGCGAAGGGACGAGGGTGACGCCGGCGGAGGCTGCTGATGAAGAGGACGAAGAGCCGGTAGAGGAGCGCGCGATGCAATGGATCATTCGGCGGCCCATTTGGAAGCCTCACATTATTCGCATGCGGTAGTGAGGACGGACACGGCGCACCCTTCGTTTGTTAAAGGGTGGATTCCAGGGTCGATTCATGTGGGTATTTTTCTTCCTTGTCACCCACCCTTTCGCAGAGTGCGCGAAAAGGGTGGGCCACCCTCAGTTGTGATGGGACTTCTCTCGGGAGCAGGGTCTAATGTAAGAGGTCTGGGAGCTGGTCGAGTGGCCAGATAATGGTGATGAAGAGTGTCGGGCCACGTAGGCTTGTAGAAGGGAAACAATTCGCCGAGATTCTATCGAAAGACGAGCCATCCCCTTTTGGACAAAGTGCCGGAGAGGTTGAGGGCCACAGACGTGAATGATCGCGGAATTTATACTACGCTCCAACGCTTCCGACCTCTGGTTTTGGCTCTCGGGTTGACGCTCCTTACATGGATATTCTGCTGGCATGATCGACAAATAACCGAGAATACCCTAACGGCAAGAGGTTTTTCTGATCGGCACCTATCCGATTTATACCCAAGATGGCTTGGTACACAGCAACTGCTGCTTTTCCATAAAGACCCGTATAGCGCCGAGATCACCGGGGAAATTCAGAGAGGGTATTATGGGCGTCCCATCGACAAGGGCCGAGCAACTGATCCCATCGATGAGCAGCGTTTCGCATATCCCCTTTTCGTCGTGTTCCTGCTGGCGCCTACCGTTTTAGTTAAATTTTCTGTTGTCCAATGGCTGTTCACTCTTTTACTTCTTTTCCTGGCGATCCGGACGGTGCTGCTGTGGACGAGTGCTCTTGCGCTCAAGCTCCGCACAGAGTGGAAATACGCAGTCGTATTGTTCGCCCTTGCCACTATTCCATACGCCGAAGGCATTGAACTCCAGCAACTTAGTCTTTTGGTTGCGTTTCTGTTGGCATGCGCCGTTAGGAACCTGGCGCGGGGCAGGCTTACATTGGCCGGGGCGCTTTTTGCTCTGGCGACCATTAAGCCGCAACTCTCATTGCCGCTCATCTGCTCTATATTTGTGTGGGCATTCTCAGAGTGGCAACTGAGAAAGCGCGTCGTGAAGAGTTTTGCGTGGAGTATGACAGCTCTACTGGGCGGATCGGAAATGTTGCTTCCGGGTTGGCACCGCGAATTTGTGGCGGGCCTCGGACCTTACCTTCGGTACACGCAAGCGACTTCAGGAGTTCAAGAGCTTCTCGGACGGACCGCTGCAAATCTGTTTACGCTTCTGCTTGCTACAGTGGTCATTGTGACCGTTTGGAAATGGAGGCGTGAGCCCGCGGACTCGGCCGAATTCACACTGACGGTGGTCCTTGTCCTTAGCTTCAGTAGTGCAGCTTTTCCTAGCCTGGCGCCGCACAATGAGGTGCTTTTGCTTCCTGCATACCTTCTGTTGGCCAAGGAACGGATGAAATTTTGGCAATTGGGTCGCTTCGCTCGCGCGTTCTTTTACGCTGCATGGATGGCGATCGTGTGGCCGTGGGTCTCCGCCCCGTTGCTGCTCGTCTGGCTTTTCCTGTTAGGAAATAGGATGCCGTCAATTCGGTGGAACCTACCGTTGGACACCAACCCTCTTATTCCGATTCTGGCGTTTGCCGCTTTGATTCCCTTGGTTTTTCAGCAGTATCGCTCCCCAGTTGCACCCCGCATCATCCGTGCCAGCGCTGTGTGAACTCGCCAGGATAAACATGTGAACCATAATGGCATCGCCCACCCTTTCGCAGATGACTCGAATGGGATCGGAAGCCTCGGTACCCACGTCTCGCAAAAGACGCGAGAAATGGGGCACCACCCAGCTAGGTTTGAACTGCAGATCCCTCGCTCTGCTCGGGATGACAACCAAGTGGAGAGAGCGAAGTGCCGAGCGGGTTCAGAGTCGAGGATCCCACCAGCCGAAAATCCCCGCCCAAGCAAAGCTTGGACGGGGCACCCTCGAGAAATGGAACGGCATAACCAGACAGGTGTACAATGTCCGCCGTTTTTGGGACGGACTGCAGATCCCCTGCGACCGCGCTCAACGCAGGCTTTTCCTATGTTGCGCTTACAGCCACCCGCAGAAAATCCCCGCCCATGCAAGAAACGCAAGGATAGAGGACCCGCCTACAGATGACCTTCGGGTGTCGTGCCCAACGGTAATGTTGCCGGCATCTAATCTAACAGGCAAGATAGCGAGCAGTGCTCACACCTACAGAAATCACGGTGGCCGCGATCGCTCACGGGCGGGCGACTAAGCGGGTAAACGCACTGACGGCGGTCTTATGCGGCGGCTTGCCCGCGACCCTGCTTGGATTCTTGTTTCCCGCCTCATTCGGCAGATGGGTCGCCGGTTTTGTCGCGGGCCTGCTGTGGGCGAGCTTATTTGAATACTCTTATCACCGATTTCTTCTCCACCTGCCTGGGACCTTCTTCGCGCGGCGTCACCTGGAACATCATGCAACCGTGGGGACGGTAACTGAAGCTGAGCACGTGAATTTGGGCGGATCGCCAATCTGGGTGGTGGCGATGTTTGCGATTAATGGTCTACCCGTGGTGATTTTGGACATACTGCTCGGACTACGGATCGCACCGGGAATGCTGGTTGCGTTCTCGGCTTACTTTCTTACGACCGAGGAGTTTCATTGGCGCATTCACGTGGGCGAATGGCTGCCCCCGGGTTTTCAGGGAACGAGAGCATATCACCTGGCACACCACACGCGCCCAGATGCGCGGTTTAACATCTTTCTGCCGCTGTGGGACGTGATGTTCAGGACTGCGGAGAGCCCTGCGGTTGCGCAGAGAGTGCATCGTTAACCCAATATCCTCGAACATATGGCGGGCGTCATCGGGTAGCTAAAAAGGAAATATCAGGTCCCCCTCGTTCAGGGCAGGTTCTAGAAGCCGTGGCCTTCCCGAATGAAGCGATCGCTCGGCGGCGGTGAAGCGGCGATGAATGGGTTGGCGATACTCCCAGGTCTCGCAAAAACGGCGAGACCTGGGGCACCCACGCAGCCCCGTCACCCACCCTTTCGCAAAGTACGCGAAAAGGGTGGGGCACCCGCCTCCATCGAGATGTGATTTTCATTACAATAGAACCATGAATGATCCATTAATCATTGCTGGCCGCGAGTTCCGTTCCCGGCTCATCGTCGGAACAGGAAAGTACAAGTCGTTTCAGGAAACGGCGCGGGCGCTGGAAGCGAGCGGCGCGGAGATGGTCACGGTGGCGGTGCGGCGGGTGAATCTGGATCGTGGCAAGGAATCACTGCTCGATTACATTGATCCGAAAAAACATTTCCTGCTGCCGAATACGGCCGGTTGCTCCACCGCGGACGAAGCTATCCGGGCGGCGCGTTTGGGACGTGAGGTCGGGCTGTCGGATTGGGTGAAGCTAGAAGTCATCGGCGATCAGGCGACGCTTTATCCCGATGTGCAGGCGACGCTGGAGGCGACGCGAGTGTTGGTGAAGGAAGGTTTTACAGTTCTTCCTTATACCTCTGATGATGTTGTATTTGCCAAGCGTTTGCTGGAGGCGGGTGCCAGCGCAGTCATGCCATTGGGGGCGCCGATCGGCAGCGGACTCGGGATTCAGAACGCAGCGAACATCCGCATTCTGCGCGAGGTGATTACCGGAGTGCCGCTGATCTTGGATGCCGGCGTCGGCACCGCGTCGGATGCGACCATAGCAATGGAACTAGGCGCGGACGCGGTGTTGATGAATAGCGGAATCGCCAACGCTCAAGACCCGGTGCTGATGGCGGAAGCCATGAAGCATGCGGTGATGGCGGGAAGACAAGCGTATCTTTCAGGGCGCATGCAGAGAAAGCTTTACGCGACTGCGAGTTCTCCGTTGGAAGGCGTGCTGCGCTAAGCGGATCCAACAATAAAAAAGGCGACCGCTTGGGCCGCCTCCGAACAAGTTGCAAGTCGAATTTAAGAATCACGGCGCCTGAAGGCGCGATTGATAAGGCTGGCATGTGCGGTATGCCTGAAGGCATACCCTGATACGAATCTCTAGGTACGAATCTCTAGGTACGAATCCAAAGTTCCGAATCTCGAGTTTTTTCGCAGCCTGTTAAGCTTTGATTTTTTGCTTCACAACATCTTTGCGCTGTCCACGTGAATGGAATCACCTTTGACATGTCCGGTCACGGCGACGTGATGTGCGATGTGATCCTTTAAGGTGTCGGGATTATCCACGGTGAGAACTTTCTGATCGCCGTCCGTGACAACGACCATTTTCTCTCCCGCAGCGAGGCATTTCTTGGTACAGGCCTCTGCATTGGCGTTGGCACCCTTGGCGCCGCACTTGGCGTCGGCGACCCAACCCTTCACGGTTTGGGCTTTGCCCATGTCGTCGGCTGATACCACGGCTACGAGTAAGAACAGTACGGAGAGAAGCAAACAAACCAGCAGTACTCTCTTCATAGCGACTCCTTGAGTTTTTAGGCGGCCGAAGCCGCGGATTTTGCCGAGAACCAAACTCCAAGGCGCGGCGCTTCCGCTGCAAGCGCTTTCAAGAAATCAAATCTCCTGGAGGCGGCGACGCAGTGTAACTCAACAGCGCTGGCTCACTGCTCGGCCCTGGCACCTGGAATTGCCGCAAATATACCACACTCGCGCATGGGGCAGACTGACGTCCAGCGCTATTTTTTGGCGGCTTTGGTGTCGGGAGATTGGATTGGGGCGGGAGGGGGCGCGACGTAGACGACTTCCCCGGGGCGGGTGTAATGCAACTGTTCGCGAGCTTCCTTCTCGATGGTTTTAGGATCGGTCTTAAGAGCCTTGACCTGCTGCGTGTAATAGTCGTTCTCTTTCTGTAGTTCTTCCAGTTCCCTTTGCAGATTCTGGTATTCGGCACGCTTCTGCCGATAGACCACCATGCCATTTGCGCCCAACATAACATGGAAGAACAGCCAGACTGTTAGTACGGCGACCGCCGCGGTGGACAGTCGGCGACGCGCCCGATACAGCCAAGCCAAGGCGGGACGAAAGCGCTCCATGACCCGCTCGGCAAAAGCTTCAGCTTGCGGAGCGCGCTCGACCAGCGCCCGGAGTCCCTGCTCGGGCTGGGACAGTGCGCGAATTTTAGGGAGTGGCCCTATTCGAAGATCCATTTTTTTGCCATGGAGCTTAGCTTCTGCAATTTGTCCATGCTCCCAGCCTCAGAATAAACGCGAACCACAGGTTCTGTGCCTGACAGGCGATAACAGACCCAGGAACCATCCGCGAGCACCAGCTTCAATCCGTCGGTGCGAACCACATCGCTCACCTTGAGGCCGAAGAAATCCTTCGGATCAGTCTTCAGCTTCTCAGTGAACTTCTCCTTCACCTCCGCCGTCAAGCGGAAGTTCTCACGGATGGGGTAGAAGGAACCAACTTCGGCAAATAGCCTTTTCAGCTGTTGACCCAGAGACTGGGCGCGACGGGCTACCATTTCGCAACACAACAAGCCAGCGAGGACACCGTCTTTCTCCGGGACATGATGGCGAATCGAGAGGCCAGCACTCTCTTCGCCGCCGATGGCGATCTTGTCTTGCTTGATCAGTTCGCCAATGTACTTGAAGCCGACGGGAGTTTCGTGCAGCTCGACCCCGTAGTGCCGGGCCAGGGCGTTGATCATGTTGGTGGTGGCTACGGATTTTCCCACTCCATTCTTCCAGCCGCGGCTCTCCACCAGATAATCGAAGAGAAGGGCGATGATGTAATTAGGCTGGAAGAAAGTTCCGTCTTGATCGACGATGCCGAAGCGATCGGCGTCACCGTCGGTAGCGATGCCGATGTGCGCATTGGTTTCGCGCATCTCCCTGCGGAGGTCTTCGAGCAGATGATCGTCCGGCTCAGGCGCATGTCCGCCGAAGAGCACGTCACGATAGTCGTGGACAGTCGCCACGTTCACGCCGGCGTCGCGCAACAGCGCGTCGGGATATCCGCGCGCCGCTCCCCAGAGTGGATCAAACACCACACGTAGTCCTGCTTTCTTAATGATGTCGAGCTCAACGATCTCGCGCAGCCGCGCCAGATACATGCCTCGTGGATCTAACGCTTGGCTGGAGATTTGCCTCTTTTCTATCGTCGAAGCACCTTTCGGGCCACCATTGAGGCTGGCAATTTCTGCCTCAATCCGCCCGGTGACGTCGGGCAGCGCGGGGGCGCCATCGGGCGTAGAAAACTTGATTCCGTTGTACTCGGGAGGGTTGTGGGAAGCGGTAAAGTTGATGGCTCCGTCGGTCTTCTCGTGAATCACAGCGTAAGCAATGGCGGGTGTTGGGGCGGCTTCGGCGATCATCAGCGAAGTGATGCCATGGGCGGCAAGAATCTCGGCCGCCATCGTGCAGAAGGCTTCGCCCAGAAATCTCGGATCACGGCCTACAATCACGCGCGCGCCAGCAGGCTTTTGCGAAATCACGTAGCGCGCGATTCCGGTCACAGCGCGCCGCACATTGGCAAAGGTAAACTCTTCCGCCATTACAGCCCGCCATCCCGAGGTGCCGAACTTGATCTGCGCTGGCATTGTTGTCCTACCTCCAGTGTTACTCTTGGATGCGGAAAGCTGACGGCTGACCAGTGATTTTATATGACGGATAAGAAGCTGGTTCTTACTACTGCTTCATCGAGCGACGAAGCTCGAAAAATCGCGCGGGCGTTAGTCGAACGGCGCCTAGCCGCCTGCGTGAACATCCTTCCGCAGATTGAGTCGCTCTATCGCTGGAAAGGAGAAGTAGAAGAAGCGCAGGAGTGGCTGCTCATCATCAAGACGACGGCTGCGGGTTTCGAACGGGTACGCGATGTCATTCGAGAGCTGCACTCGTATGAGCTGCCGGAGTGCGTTTGCGTTTCGATTGAAGATGGAGGCCCGGAATATTTGAAGTGGATTGGCGAATCGGTGGGCTGAGAAGAGCTGCTCTTCGCGCACAGGATGCCAGAGGCGTCCCGCATAGTCCCGGAATCAGCAATCCCGTTTGGAATATCGAGGAATTAGTGGGACTATTGGATGTGAACGCTGAGGCACGGGCGAGGACGCCCGCGCCTACATTAAGAAGGAATCGCCAGATCTCGATCTTCTCGGGGAAGCCATCGAACGTTATTTCTGTCGTCCAGCGCGCGAAGGATCTTTTCAACCAGTTCCAGAAGCTTCTTTGGATCCTTCTCCTCTGCTGCCAATTCACACAATGCACGCCAGCCCATGCGAGTATTGTCGGTCACAGGTTCCCTCCTTAACTGCATCGACCTAATTACTCCATTTCTCCGGCTTGCCATTCGAGTGACGCCAGTTTCGGTGCAAACCCATCACCGAATTCCAAAGTGCCCGGACCTCAATCAGTTACGCGCTGGAAGGAAAGTGTTTGCATACCTGAACACAGGGAAAAAATCCACCGTTTGCGTAAAACTCACCAACCCCAAAGTGAAAGTGAGACAGCCAAAAGGCAGGTTGCCTGTTTGGCTGCATTGACTTCGGGATTCGGCCCACAGCCACAGATTCAAGACGCATATACTGCTTATATGCGAAAACGACTCATCACTCCAACTCGGGAGAGCGTCGCTACACACGATGAGGATTGGCTGGATGTCGAGCGCACAGCCGGGGTTGAGGTCACATCGGAAGACGAGGACTGTCCGGTGGAGTCCGCCTTGGTCTTAGGAAAGGAAACGCGAGGGTGGCGTGCGGCAACACCGGGGCGTCAGACTATTCGGCTAATCTTCGACGAACCACAAAAGCTGAGAGCCATATCAGTGGTGTTTGAAGAAGATGAGGTTGCGCGTACGCAAGAGTTTGTTCTGCGATGGTCTGCAGATGGCGGGACCTCGTTTCGAGAAATTGTGCGCCAGCAATGGAATTTCAGCCCACCAGAGACGATACGCGAAGTCGAGAAATATGAAGTCGCGCTTTCGAAAGTCATTGTACTGGAATTGACCATTGTGCCCGATATCAGTGGCGGCACCGCTCGCGCGTCGCTCAAGACCTTGCGTCTATCTTGATCTGCCGGTGTGTAGGGGCCGACCGCCCTGTCATGTTTGGTGCGTCTTGACCACTAGGAGTATGCTGCCAACGACTATCCTGTCCGCTTGCGGTGCTGCATGCTTCGTCCCCCGCGCGCCAAAGAAACTCCCATTGAACGAATCTACCGCGAAGTAAACGGCGATAAAATGCCTAGTGCTGTGAAGCGAATTCTTCTGAGGCCACATAAGCCAACAAAGCCCAAGGGCACTTAGAGCCCAACCGCCGGCACGGAAATCTGTAGCGGCAGAACCTCCGATGTCTCGCAAAGGAGATGTTGCTTTGATACGAGCGAAGGGACAGGAGACGGCAGAACCTCGGCCCCGATTCCTTCTTGACACCGCAGCTTTTTGGATTGTCCCCGAAACACGGGGCAATCCCGAAGTAGTGCCTCGGGATTGGCCCCGAGAAACGCGCCTGGGCCAGCCCGCATAGTGTCACACACTGGACCAAGTCACGACTCTTTGGACACCAACACGTCAAAGATCAAATCGCCATTCAACAGAGGGAACGAAATGAGTATCTCGGCACGAGCAAATGCATCTAACCCAGAAATCATGCAAAATCTTCGCGCTCTTCTTCCCTTGATGGTCATTGCCATCTCAGCGGCAAGTTGTACACCTTCGCTGTTGGCACAGACTGCAAGCCGCCCCCGTTCCTCGGGCACTCCTGCGGAGGTCACACTACCGGACGATCCATCAGTGACGCAGGCCACGACAAGTGCTGCCATGGATCCGTCCACCGCCGAGGGCCAGCAGACGAAACGCATTCTTTTCATTATTCCCAACTTTCGCTCGGTCTCGGTCGACGCGAAGCTGCCGCCGCTCTCCCCTGGAGACAAGTTCAAGTTGATGCTTCAAGACAGCTTCGATTACTCGTCATTTATCTACGTAGGCATTCTTGCGGGGGTCGCCCAAGCACAGAATTCGTATCCGGAATTTCACCAGGGTGCGGCTGGCTATGGCCGTCGTTATTGGCACGGCTTCGCCGACAATGTGGGCGGAAACCTGATGACCGAGGCTATTGTGCCAACGCTTACGCATGAGGACCCTCGCTACTACACGCTGGGCCGGGGCGGGTTTCTGCGTCGTACTACCTATTCCATCTCGCGTCTGTTGGTCACCCGAACTGACAGTAATGGCCGTTCGCCCAACATCTCTGAAATCGTGGGGAACGGGGCAGCGGCCGGAATTGGAACCCTCTACTATCCCAGCCAGGACCGTACCTGGACGAAGACCGGACAGCGCTGGCTCACCCAGATCGGCCTCGACGGCGGCTCGAACTTGATTAAGGAATATTGGCCGTTCCTGAACTCAAAGCTCTTCCGTAGCAAGCGTTAGGTTCCAGGATCGGAAGCGCCCGGACTAATCAGTGGGCAGTGGCTAGTGGTCAGTCGTTAGTGGCCAGAAAGCGAGTGCTTCTGAATTTCACTGGCCACTGACCACCAGCCACCGGCCACTGCATAGCTTTGTGTAAAGGATGAGAACAATGCAAAAACGCAAACTCGGTAAAAGCAATCTTGAGGTTTCAGCTTTGGGGCTCGGCTGCATGGGAATGAGCTTTTCTTATGGTCCACCGAAAGATAAGAAGGAGATGATCTCTCTTCTCCATGCGGCCGTGGAACGCGGCATCACATTCTTTGACACCGCCGAAGTCTATGGCCCGTACGTGAACGAAGAGCTCGTGGGCGAAGCGCTATTCCCCTTTCGTGGGAAGGTAGTCATAGCCACCAAGTTCGGGTGGAAGATAGACCCCAAGGCGGAGCGAGGTTTGGCTGGGCTGGACAGCCGGCCAGAGCACATTAAGGAAGTCGCCGAGGCTTCACTTAAGCGGCTCAGGGTTGATGTCATCGATCTCTATTATCAGCACCGTGTGGACCCCGAGGTGCCGATCGAAGACGTCGCGGGAGCCGTGAAGGACCTCATTCAGCAAGGCAAGGTCAAGCACTTCGGCATGTCTGAAGCAGCCGCGAAGACGATCCGTCGCGCACACGCAGTTCAGCCGGTCACCGCTGTCCAAAGCGAATACTCGCTTTGGTACCGGAATCCTGAAAAGGAAGTGCTGCCGACGCTTGAAGAACTCGGAATCGGCTTTGTTCCATATAGCCCTCTAGGGAAAGGCTTCCTCACGGGAAAAATCAACGAAAACACTTCGTTTGATAGTACCGACTTCCGCAATCAACTGCCTCGCTTTAATCGGGAGAACCGGAAGGCGAATCAGGCTCTGGTTGATCTCCTTGGCAAAATCGCACAGCGGAAGAAAGCAACTCCTGCTCAGATTGCGCTCGCATGGTTGCTGGCGCAGAAGCCGTGGATCGTTCCAATCCCTGGCACAACTAAACTGAACCGGCTCGAAGAAAACGTCGGAGCAGTTTCAATCGAGCTGACGCCTGACGATCGCCGCGAGATTGAAAGCGCCGCCTCAAAGGTCACGGTGCAAGGGGCCCGGTATCCCGAACACATTGAGCAGATGAGCAATCGCTAACGGTAGGATCATGTAGAATTCGTCGCAATTTTCGCATTAACAAACGGGGTGGATATGTTGGACGCGCCAGACAAACGCCTGCTTGAGGCTTCGCTGGACTCCTGGGCGCGGAACAACACCATCCTGCTCAACCTGCTCCGCGCCCTGCCGGAGGGCGGGCTGGAGGCTAGGGCAATGGACGGCAGTCCATCCATCGCGGAGCTGTTCACACACATCCACTATGTACGACTTGTGTTGGTCTTCGAGGACGCCCCAGAGTTCGCCAGAGAGCTGCCCAAGGAAGAGTGGTTGGCCGAGCGTGACCCTGGTCGCATCGCGGCGATGCTGAACGACAGCGCCAAGGCGGTGCGCGACGCAGTAAAGGGGAGGGTAGAGGCAGGCCGCGAGATGAATCTTCACTACGACCACCCGATCCTCCTGCTTCAGCACATGGTCTGGCACGAGGGCTACCATCACGGTCAGATGAAGCTGGCTCTCAAGCTGGCGGGCCACCCAATGACCAATGAGGAAGCCGGCCCGATCACGTGGGGCGTCTGGATGCGCAAGACGTCGAAGTAAGCTGATTCCGCGGTCAACCAGGGAATTTAAAAGAAACGGGCCAGCGCTGAGGTACTGCTTCAGGATGCCTTAGCGCTGAGGTTGAGACGCCAATAATCTAAAGAAAAAGGAGGATCGTCGGCGGCGGCTTGTTCGGTGAGGTCGGCGACGAAGCGGGCGCGCAGATCGGAATCGGGCAGGCATTCCAGGTGCGTCCGGAGAATGATTGCCGGCAGAAATTCGGAGTATTGCGTCGAATCATCCTGAATCGTAAATGCGGACTCGAGACCCGCTTCTATGTCGAGAAATCCTGCACGCTGCAGGGTATCAGCTGCGGTTTCGGCGTCGGCAAAAACCCAGGGCTCACGAAAGCTGGCAAAGAAAGATGCATAGGGCGGAGTGGTCGCAAGTTTATTCACGCGATTGCGGAGGTTCAGCAGATTCGGACCTCCGCCGCACTGAGCGTGCAACCATCCTGACGGACGCAGGGCTCGGTGCAAACTGCGAAACAAACGGTCGTGATCCGGGACCCAATGAAAGGCGGCGGTGCTGACAATCCCATCGAACGCATTCTCAAAAGGAAGCGCCTGCAGATCGGCGACGACCAAATCCACGCGCTGACCAAATTTCGCTTTCAAGTGATCACTTGCGGTGCCCAGCATGTTTTGTGAGATATCGACGCCGATCACGCGCCCTTGGGGCAAAGCCTGCAACAATTCGGCAGTGAGGCGGCCGGTTCCGCAACCGGCGTCGAGCAGTAGTTCATCTCCGCGCAACTGGAGTCGGGACAATAATTTCTTTCCCCAAGAGAGCTGGGGTTGGGAGAGACGGTGATATTGTGAGGAATTCCATTCCCGGGACGAGTTCGATGATGAGGTCAACAAATTCTCCACCAGCTCACAAGTGGTGAAAACGGGGATTCTCCGACCTCAGGGGCTAAAGCCCTTACTGATTTCAGAGCATGTATCGCAGCGCTGAAGCGCTGCGCCACCCAAAACGGCTTTCTTGCCTCTTTCCAGTTCGGATCCGTCCAGTCGTCATATTTGCCACCGCTTTCGCCATGTCCGCGATTATCAACGGTGAGCGTGTTGATTCCAGCCGCCACCACGTTCAGCCATTCAAGGTCTTACTCTGGTCCTTCCTGCTTACTCATTGGCGGGCCGGTTTAATCCGATTTTCCACGGCTGGCTGGCGGAACAATTCCGTTCATGCGCAAATACTCGACCATCTGTCCATAATGATCAAAGGCGTGGGCGACGCCAAACGTGGCCAAGCGCAGGCGGGGCGATTTGCTCTTCTCCGGGGTCTGCAACATGTTCTGAGTCGTCAGCGTAGCCGCGGCCTTGTGACCCAGGGCAAAGGAGTCCTTCAGGAACTTAATGATGTCGGCTTTGGTCTTCAAGTCCGCCGGACCGTTCCCGTCCTTTATGCTTTCCGGCACCTTATCTCCGGTAAGCGGGGACCATATGAAATAGTTGGACGCGGCGACATGCTTGACCTGCACGGCAAATGTGCGCACACCTTTGTAGTCGGCGCCGGGAATGTTCAGGCTTTCGGGAGAGAAGTTGTATTTATCTTCCGGCATAGCCTCGGCAACTTCCAGAATTTGCTTTTCGACACCGCTGATCTCGCGATCCACGGTTGAAGCAATGGTTGGCGGAGCCTGTTGCGACTGTTGCGCCTGAGGCGCGCTCGGGGTTGCGGCGCTGTTTGTCGCCTGTCCCTGTCCCAAGGCGGTCACGGCAAAGATGACTACCGCTAACAGCAAGAAGATTCGTATTTGTTTCATTTGACTCTCCTCAGTTTGCTTGAACAAAAGATGTCCGGCTGAAAGTTGGAAAACTTCAAGAGCATTACCGCCGCGAATCCGGCGGCACCATGTTGTTGGCGCGGTAGTAGACGACGAGCTGACCATAATGCTCACCGCTGTGTTCGATGGCGAACGTCCAGATGGAGGAGTTGTGGGCCAATCGGTTGCCGAAAAACTTCGTCGTTTTGTCCAGGCCCGCATCGCCCTGCTGTTGAATCACGCTTGCTCCGTCCGCGACTGCCTGCTGCACGAACTTCACCACGTCGGCTTTGGTCTTGAAAGCGTCACGCGAAGGGTTGTCTCCCTCGCCGAAATCGGGTCCGAGGTTTGATCCGGAAATCCTGCGGATCAGGACGTAATCGAGCGCGGCAGCGTGCAGAAGATTTAGGGCAAAGGTGCGCTCGTCCTTCTGCAGCTTGAAATCGTATTTGTCTTCGGGGAAATCCTGCGCCATGGCGACGAGCTTGTTGCCGATCTGATTCCATGCTTGCAGCATTTCATCGGCACGCGTAAGTGCCGGAGCGGGAGGTTGACTCTGGGTTTGGGCTTGACCGTAAAGACTTGTTCCGACCGCGGCCAGCAGGGTGAGTGCGATGAGCGCAGGCGAAGACTGCTTCGTAGATCGTTTCATCGTAGATGCCTCCTTTGGACTCGATCCGTTTTGTGAAACTCATCGCAGCAGAGCTACGCTTCACGGCGAGGCCAGGTCGTTCCTGACTACTTGGCCGTCTTTCATGACAAATCGGATTCGCTCCAGTTCCGTGATGTCGGCGATCGGATCTCCGGCGACCGCCACCAGATCGGCGAACTTGCCGGGCTCGATTCTGCCGATGCGATCTTGCCAGCCGAGCATCTCCCCTGCATTCGTGGTGATGGCCCGAATCACGTCGAGAGGCGACATTCCGGCATCGCGCAAATTAACGATGGTCGCAACGCTGTTCTGCCCGCGCGTTTTTCCCGGATAGAACCAGCTCATATCGGAACCTGCGGCAAACTTCACCCCCGACTTCAAAACCCGCGGAACCAGATCAGCGTAGTGTTTTTGGTCGCGGGCGTCGGCTTCGGTATTCCTAGCGCGGAAGGCGGGTGACATTACTATGCTGAGCTCATTCATTTTCATAAAAAAGCTGCCAGCAAAAGTTGGCGTCAGGTCGAAGAAGATGCCTTTATCGTGCATCTGCTTGAGTTGCTCGTCGGTTACTTGATCGCCATGCTCGATAGAGTCTGCGCCGGCGTCAATGGCAGTTTGAATACTGGGGGTATCGATAGCGTGCACGGCGACCTTGAGGTGCTGCCGATGTGCTTCCTCGACAACCGCCGTCAGTTCAGGGACTGAGATGTCCCCGCCGACTGTCACCTTGATGACATCGACGTTATAGAAGACGTTCTGTCGTACTGCCTGCCGTGCTCGGTCGGGGCTGTCTATCGGCAGGAATTCCTGTTGGAGAATCGCTTCGGCAAGCGCGGGATTCAAATTCTGAACATAGCTACCGAGCGCCATAATCTTGCGTCCCGATGCCAGGATCCTGGGGCCGGGAATGCGGCCGGCGTTGATTGCATCGCGCAGAGCGGCATCGCCGTCCACACCGGAGTGTCCGAGATTGCGCACGGTAGTAAAGCCGCTCTCCAGGTCTTCGCGCGCCAATTGCGCCCCCAGCAAGACGCGCTTAGTGGGCGACTCGGCTATTGCCAACAGTTGTGAGGGCGCAAATATGCCATTGGAGTGGCGCGCGATCTCGGCTTCCGGAGGGACAATCACATCGAGAAGCAAGTGCGTGTGGCCGTCGATGAGCCCGGGCAAAAGTGTCGCGCGACCCAAATCAATGGTTTTGGTGCCGGCCGGTACATGCGCTTGCACTTGCGCAGGCGCTCCTACTTCCTTGATCTTGCCCCCTTCGATCAACACCGCCCCGGGTGAAAGCACGTTCCCTGTCCGTGGATCGAGCAGCCGGCCTGCCCTCACCAATGTCGCTTGTTCTGGCGATTGCGCCGCAAGTTCGTCCGTGAATGGGATGAGCAACACCAGCAGGAGGATGATTCGTGTTTGTTTCATCTTTTCAACACTTCTTTTCCTACTACTTACTGCGGTTATATTACTACATAGTACGTTTTTCAATACAATTAGACGGGCCAGGGTCACGTCGGTAAGCAAGAATTGTGCAGTGGTCAGTGTTTTATGACGAAACAGCAGGCCGTGGGTGTAACCGTTCCAAAGACGCCGCCCACGATCACAGCGGCGAACAACGGGGTCAGTAGAAGGCTTGCTAGGCGGTGTGCCGGTTGTGCCGACCCGGCGAGGCGCGCCAAGCGATGGCTCGGATGCGACCAGGCTGTCGCTCGGAGAAACATCGTTTCTTCGGAAACTGCAAGTTTGGAGAGCGCTCGAACCAGTGCTTGTCCTTGCGCCCGCTGGATGACAGATTCATCGCAGGAGAGCTGGCGATAGAGTGCCATACGCATTCCCGCGAGCCCGATGAGCGGATGGAACCACAAGGCGCACAACGAAACTTCGTAGAGCAGGCGGATCAAATTGTCGCTTCTTTTGGCACGGGCCCTTTCATGAAGCAGGACAGCATCCAATTCTTGTCGGTTGAGTAATCGATCAATGCCAATAGGAAGCAAGATACGCGGATAAAGGACGCCGCCAACTGCGGGAGCGGGATGCCTGCTGTCGAAGCTCACAGGTATACCATCTGCCATGAAGCTGGATATCGCATCATAACGGTCGGCAGGGCTCGACGATCGCGACGCTCTGCGCGCAAAGGGAGATCAATCGTACTAGCATGGCAAGTGCGCCCGTTATCCATATCACGGCATGTACGACGGCCGTCCGACCTTGTGTCATGTCCCACACCGGCCGCCAATGGCACCGAGCGGTGCGGCCCACGCTAAGTGGCTGGTAGAAGCGAAATCCGCGAAGATTGTCCGCCCGCCCATGGCATCCCCTTGATCTCTCTTCAGCGCGCGCTGCGAAAACGAGCAGAAAGATTGATCGTGGTCCATCGGAAGTCCCGCCTTCAGGTTCCTACTGCCGCGATCGCTAGAGGAGTTGAGGCGCTGGATCTAGGGCAATTTGTCGGCGAACTCGTGGCGGCTCAATGAATGCAATCTGCACCAAACGGCCCTTCGCGGTGGTCCCGACATTTTCGGATGGCAGTGCTCGCAGTGATGATCATCGATCCTTGATGACAGTGATTGAAGGCGTTCTGGGTGGTCCTAGCGATTCCTATTGAGACTTACGCTGACCAACAACCGTAGGCTCCTTTCCTTGAAAACCATTTTATTTACTATTCTCTCTCTCCGCTTTGCCCTAAGCGTCGACCTTCCTCTGAGCGACGCTTGCAAGCAGAGTCTAAAGTACGGGATGGAAGAAGCGGAACGCTTGAACCATCGCCACATCGGTTCGGAGCATCTCTTTTTCGGCCTCCTTCGCGAGAAAGGATGGTTCGCCGCAGAACTGCTCGAACCATTCGATGTAAAGCTCGAGCAACTCCGAACAAACATCGAGGTCACGAGCGCGTACGACAAAGCGAAAGAGGTCCGCTGGCTTCGCGCAACCGGGGTATGGCTACGCCGCCTGGGAGCGCAAAACAATCCACGGTTCGCCCTTCGAAGTGGAATACGTACGCGGCGCAGTCAGACGGTGCCAGCACCACAACTGGCTCTGGTGCAAAACATCGTGGAAGCCTCGCGATCGTGTCACCGAGCGGCAGTCGGACAGGGTGTCTCTAGACACTACTCTCGCCAAAGATTCGGCAAACTTCGAGGTCGTGAAGGGCGGCTGGAAGAACGATCAGTGCGTCATTTGCCGCTGGGATTTGTTCGAATCAGATAATCAGATGACGATGCTCACCGATTGGGATACACCAACGGCCGAGACTGGCTTTGTCTGGAATGCTATGACAAGTTCTGGCAGCGCCTCGACTTCATCTCGGGATCGCACTCGGACACTCGGACATCACCCAAACTCCAGTTTCGCCTTGCCCTGCGCTTGAGTCGGTGTTATTTGTTCTCGCTCGCTGTAGTCTGATCCCGGGACACGCCATTGACCGAATCCAATCCGAACGGGCAAGCAGACAACAGCGCCTTTCTCGCACCCGGCGTCTCGCTCGCGGAAGCGGAAGACCCCAATCGCCCGCGGCAGGTCATGGGATTTCGCGACTTGCTGTTGTTTTATGTAATCACCGGCATCAGCCTGCGCTGGATCGCCACGGCGGCGGCGGCCGGTCCGAGTTCGATCGTCATCTGGATCGGGGCCTGGCTGTGCTTCTACACGCCGCTAGCTCTTTCAGTGCTGGAACTTTCCTCGCGCTATCCGAACGAGGGCGGACTCTATGTGTGGAGCAAGCGCGCCTTCGGCGACTTCTCCGGGTTCATGTCCGCGTGGACGTACTGGACGAGCAATCTACCTTACTTCCCTGCCGTCTTGTACTTTGCCGCGAGCAACATGCTCTTCATGCGGCAGGCGGCCTGGCAGCATCTCTCCGGCAACGCGACTTTCTATATTGTCTTTTCCCTGCTTACCTTGAGCGCGGCCACCCTGATGAACATCGTCGGACTCGACGTGGGCAAGTGGCTGCACAACGTGGGCGCGCTCGCGATGTGGAGTCCAGTGGCCATCGTGATTGTGATGGGACTGGTGGCGTGGCATCGTTACGGGTCGGCGACCTCGTTCACGATGCATACGATGGTGCCGAGCACTCATCTCAACGACATCATTTTCTGGTCGGTGCTGACGTTTGCGTTTGGCGGATGCGAAACCGCGTCGTTCATGGGCGAGGAGATAAAGAATGCCCGGCGCACCATTCCCCTGGCTCTGCTTTCGGGCGGCATCACAGTCACGATCTGTTACATCCTGGGGACAGTCTGCGTGCTGCTGGCCTTGCCCTCGAGTGAAGTGAACAGCCTGCAAGGACTGGTGCAGGCGGTGTCGAAGACCGCCTCGCGCGTGGGGTATCCCGGAATCCTCCCGCTGGCAGCTTTTCTGATTGCGCTGAGCAATGTCGGCGCGGCCGGGGCATACCTGGCTGCGGTCGCGCGCCTGCCGTTCGTCGCGGGACTGGATCGGTTTCTGCCGCGCGCGTTCGGGGCATTGCACCCGCGCTGGAAGACTCCGTGGGTGGCGCTGTTGACCCAGTTCCTGCTCGGCGTGGTTTTTATTTTTCTGGGACAGGCGGGAACCAGTGTGAAAGGCGCGTACGACGTGCTGGTCAGCATGGGTGTGATTACTTACTTCATTCCATACTTGTACTTATTCGGGGCGATGATCAAACTGCAGTCGGAGCCGGCCGGGCCGGAGGCGATCCGGGTGCCAGGAGGGGCAGCCATCGCGAAACTGGTCGCGACGGTTGGATTTCTCACCACCACACTGACGATCGCGCTGTCCCTGATCCCGCAGCCCGATGAACCGAACAAGCCACTGGCGCTGCTGAAAATCGTCGGGGGATGCGGAGCTCTGCTGCTGATTGGTGGCTGGATTTACTGGTCAGGAAAACGGCGGGCTGCACGTAGTGGGCTCCCCCGAGGCAGGACTTGATCAAAGCCTCAAGCTTATGTGGGGACAGCCGCCCTCGGCTGTCCGCCGGGCGAAGCCCGGCTGGTCTTTCAGAATCAACTTTGGAGCGATTGGCAAGCGCGAACTGCGTTCGCGCGAACAGCCGGAGGCGGCTGTCCCCATATGAACCACTACACCGGCGTCGCCATCTTTCTCGGAGGATTGAAGAACGGCAGCTTGGTCACATTCACGTTCGTCTTCAGCCGCATCGCCTCGATGGTGATCTCCATCTGCAGCTCAGTGCCGGGGTTCGAAGACTGGGTCTCGATGCTGGCCAGCGCGATCATCTTTTTCAGGGTCGGGGACCAGCTGGTGGTCGTCGCCCTGCCGACTTGTCTCTCCCCTGAATAAACCGGCACCGCGACGCGCGATGCCTGCGACGGAGCGGCCGGAGTGAGGCCGTAGCGTTCGTAGAGCTGCTCGACGTCCGGCCAATCGATTTCGAAGCCGACCAGTTGGCGCGGCACGCCGTTCTTGGCATCACGCTCGAGAGCCCGCTTGCCGATGAAATTTTCCTTCTCCAGATGGACCATCCTGGCAAAGCCGAGTTCGTAGGGCGAGAACTTCTGCGACGGAATCAGAGCTTTCTTGGAACTCGTGTAGTCGACTTCGATCAGCAGCAACCCAGCTTCCACGCGGGCCACGTCAAGAGCCAGCATGCCTGCGGCGTGCAGATCGAACTGCTTGCCTTTGTCGGCCAGCGCATCCCAGACTTTGACCGCGTCGTTCCATGGCATCCAGATTTCATATCCCAAATCGCCGGTGTAGCCGGTTCGCGAAATGTCGACGGGAACGCCGGCAATCTTGCCGCGAGTCACGCGGAAATACTTGAGGTTGGCGATGTCGGCCTCGGCCACGGCTTTCAGCAACTTCGCCGAGGTTGGTCCCTGGAGGCCGAGCGCCGCGACTTTTTCGGAGATATCTTCAATCTGCACGTCCATGTTCAGGCCATTCTGCCGGAACCAGCGCAGGCTGGGGTCGGCGGCGGTCCAGCGATACTCGTTTTCCCCGAGGCGTGAAATCGTGCCATCGTCGATGACCTTGCCTTCTTCGTCACACCAGCAGCAGTAGATGACCTGGCCGACCTTCACCTTGTTGATGTCGCGGGTAATCACCCGGTTCACGAGCCGGGTCGCGTCCTTACCGGTGATCAGATACTTGTAGAGGGGGGATATGTCGATCAGCGCGGCCGCGTTGCGAATGGCGTTGTACTCGTGCTCATGATGCACTTCGTACACGCTCACCGTGTAGTAGCCCGACCATTCGCGGTAATTCAGGCTTTGGCAGAGAGGAAAGGTGCGCTCGTGGAATGCGGTTCCGATGGGCAAGGGTATGGCCTCGACTTCCAGTGAAGTATCGAATCCGGATTATATGCATCGCTGCGCTCGGGCGGCAAACCGGCGGTCGCGTGACTGAAAGTCATCCGCGCTGCAAAAGTGCAGACAAACCGGCCGCTTCCCGATAGAATGTCGATTCGACTTCCGGTCAGCTATGCGCAAAACTATGCCATTGTTGTGGAGCATCCTCAGAAGCTGGACCGTCCTTCCCAGTGGCCTCTGAACCATCGCGGTGCTATCGTACGTCTGCATTCTTCTTTAACTGAAAGTCTTCCCGGTTCGCTCTGCTGATTAAAGCGGAGAGCTGACGGCTGAAAGCTGAGAGCTACGACTCATGGCGAATTCCTACGACGTAATCGTAATTGGCGGCGGGCACAACGGCCTGGTCAACGCGGCGTACTTGGCGCGTGCGGGCAAGAAAGTGCTCGTGCTCGAGCGCCGCCACGTGCTGGGCGGCGCGGCTTGCACAGAAGAGATTGTGCCGGGATTCAAGTTCTCGGTTTGCTCTTATGTCGTGTCGCTGTTGCGGCCGGAAATTATTCGGGATCTCGATCTCCCGCGTCATGGCTTGGAGATTCTCCCGCTCGACGGCACGTTCACGCCCATGCCCAGCGGCGACTACCTGTGGCGGGTGAATGATCACGGCAAGACCCACCGCGAAATCGCCCGCCACTCCCGCGTGGACGCCGAGGCCTACGACGAATTCGGCAAGGCCATGCAGGCCATGTGCCGGTTCGTGAAGCCGATTTTGAGCATGGTGCCGCCCGATCCAACCACGCTCAATCCTCGCGAACTGATGAAACTGCTGTTCATTGGGCGGCGCTTTCAGGGCATGTCGAGCTACGACAAATACAATCAAGTCCAGCTTATGACGATGTCCGCCATTGATTTTCTCGATCAATGGTTCGAGACCGACGTGCTCAAGGCGACCATGTCGGCCTCGGGCATCATTGGCACTTTTCTCGGCGTACGCTCTCCCGGAACCGCCTACGTGCTGTTGCACCACTACATGGGAGAGATCGACGGGGCCTTCCGCGCCTGGGGATTCGCGCGCGGAGGCACGGGAGCGATCTCGAGTGCGATTGCCGACGCCGCCCGCGAGGCCGGCGTCGAAATTCGCACCCAGGCAGCCATTTCGCAGATTATCGTGAAGGGCGGCAAAGCCAGGGGCGTAGTCCTCGCCAACGGCGACGAGGTTTATGCGAACGTGGTCTCTTCGAGCGTCGATCCGCGGCTCACGTTCACCAAGTTCATGGGGCCCGAGCACCTTCCCGGCGACTTTCTTGAGGAAATCAACCGCTACAAGTTCCGCGGTTCGTCGGGCAAGGTGAACATGGCGCTGGACGCGCTGCCGAACTTCAAATGCATGCCCGGACCGGGAGCACATTTGCGCGGCGCGATTTCCATTTCTCCGGCCGTCGAATACATGGAGCGCGCTTATGACGATGCGAAGTACGGCAACTTCTCGCAGCGACCGTACATTGACATGGTGATCCCGTCGTTGACTGACCCTTCAGTCGCGCCTCCCGGCAAACACGTGATGTCGTGCTTCGTGCAGTACGCGCCCTACAAGCTGCGGCCCGGGCTGAACTGGGACGATCAGAAGGAAGGCTTCGGCGATACGGTGGTTAATACAATTGCCGAGTACGCGCCCAATATCAAAGACATCATCATCCACAAGCAAGTCGTCACGCCGCTCGATCTAGAGCGCGAATGGGGATTGAGTGAGGGCAACATCTTCCAGGGCGAACTCTCCCTCGAGCAACTGTTCTTCCTGCGCCCCGTGCCGGGATGGGCGCAATACCGGACTCCGATCAAGAATCTGTACATGTGCGGGTCGGCCACGCATCCCGGGGGCGGCATCATGGGAGCGAACGGGCGGCTGGCAGCGCTCGAAATTCTGAAGGATATTAAGGGGGCCGCGTAACTGTATGCATTGTCATCCTGAGCGAGGATTTTGCTTCGCCCGAAGCGAAGCAAAACCGCAGTCGAAGGACCTCGTGTCCTCTGCCTCCGGCACCGGCACGTTTAGGCGTTCTCGCCTGAGTTGCAGAAAGTTTGCCCTATGAACAGCCAGGGAGGCGCAGGGGACATCGTGATCATCGGCGGCGGCCACAATGGCCTGGTTACAGCCTTCTACCTGGCCAAAGCAGGATTCAAGCCACTGGTTCTGGAGCGCAGCGCTCAAGTCGGCGGGGCTGCAGTTAGCGATGAGTTTCATCCCGGCTTCCGCTGTTCGACCCTGGCGCACACGGCAGGACCGATTCGACCGGATATTGTTCGCGACATGCAACTGCAGCAGCACGGGCTGCGCCTGATCACTCCGGAAGTCTGCGTGACGGCTCTTTCGCCCGATGGGCGGGCGCTTTTGCTCTACCAGGACGCGGCGAAGTCCGCGCAGGAGATCGGTGCCTTCTCGCAGAAAGACGCCACGAAGTATCCGGAGTTTCAGCAGTCGCTGGGGAAAATCAGCACGGTCATCGCCGAGGCACTCGCTACTACGCCACCGGACATCGACCACCCAAGCAGCGGTGATCTGTGGAGCATGTTGAAGACCGGCCGTGCCATCCGCAATCTGGGCAAGAAAGATATGTTCCGGTTGCTGCGCTGGGGGCCGATGGCGGTGGCCGACCTGGCGTCGGAATACTTCGAAACGGAATTGCTGCGGGCGGTGATTGCGGCCCGCGGAGTGTTCGGAACGTTTCTTGGCCCGTGGTCGGCGGGCAGCGCGCTGGTTCTGCTGATTCGCGCGGCAGCCGATCCTCATCCCGCCGGGGCCTCGTCATTTGCGGCGGGCGGCATGGGCTCGGTTACGCAGGCGATGGCAACGGCTGCAAAAGCCGCAGGCGCGGAAATCCGTACGGGCGTCGAGGTCATCGAAATTCGCGTGCACGATGGCGCGGCCACGGGCGTGCTGCTTTCCACCGGAGACGAAATTCGCGCGCGAGCGGTCATTTCCAACGCTGATCCGAAGCGCACTCTGCTGAAGCTGACCGATGCCACGCATCTTTCGCCTGACTTCGTACAGAAACTGCAGCACTATCGCGGCAATGGCACGGTGGCCAAGGTGAATCTCGCGCTCTCCGGTCTGCCGAGGTTCACCGCGCTCAAGAACGGCGATGCCGCGGCGCTCAAGGGACGCATTCACATCGGCAACGAGATCGACTACCTGGAGCGAGCCTTCGACGAATCCAAGTACGGCAACTTCTCTCGCCAACCGTACCTCGAGGTCACGATCCCGTCGCTGACCGATCCCACGCTCGCGCCGGAAGGCAAGCAGGTGATGTCGATTTACATGCAGTACGCGCCCTACAAACTGAAGGGTGATTGGGAGGAGCAGCGGCGGGCGCTCGGCCAGACCGTGGTGACAACCCTGGCGCAATACGCGCCGAATCTGCCGGCACTGATTCTGACCCACCAGATCATCACGCCGCGAGATCTCGAGGAAGTCTACGGCATGACAGGTGGACAGATCTTCCATGGCGAACTGGCTCTGGATCAGTTCTTCACCATGCGTCCGCTACTGGATTGGGCGCGCTATCGCACTCCGATTCGGAACTTGTATTTATGCGGGAGCGGGACCCATCCTGGCGCGGGCCTGACCGGCGGCTCGGGCGCGAACGCCGCACGTGAAATCTTGAAGGAACTGAAACGCTGACTCATCAGTGCTTGGACTTGCGGTCGTTTGCACCCTCGAAGTACTTCTTTATACTCTTCGGTATACCCCGCACGCGCAGTGCTTTTGGTGTTCCCTGTGCCACTTGATTCTTTGCGCCAGCGTGGCCTTAGGTGGCATTCGATTTTTCTGGTGCCACATTTTGCTCAGCACGACGATTGCTCTTCCTCACTCTCATGAAGAATAGCGCCGTTCTACTTATTAGTTGTCCTGACCGCAAGGGCGAAGTCGCCACCATTGCCGACTTCGTTTACCGGCATAACGGTAACATTCTGCACGCTGACGAACACGGCGATGAAGAATCCGGCCTTTTTTTGATGCGCGTCGAGTTCGATCCTAAGGATTTCGACATCGACCTCGCCGACTTCGGGAGGCATTTCGCGCCAATCGCGGAAACCTTCGCGATGAACTGGCATCTGGCGCAAACCTCGCAACGCCCGCGGATGGTCGTCTTCGTTTCCAAGTACGATCACTGTCTGGTCGACTTGCTCTACCGACACCAGAGCGGCGAACTGGCGTGCGAGATTCCGCTCATCATCTCCAACCATCCCGATACTCAGCCCATGGCCGAGTTCTACAAAATTCCATTCGCGGTCATTCCCGTCACCAAAGACAATAAAGTTCAGGCCGAGGCACAAACCTACGCCCTGCTCGAGACGCATCGGCCGGATTTCATCGTGCTGGCGCGGTACATGCAGATCCTGTCGAACGAATTCGTCAGCCGGTATCCAAACCGCATCGTTAATATCCACCACTCGTTCCTGCCGGCGTTTATCGGCGGCCGGCCGTACCATCAGGCGTTTGAACGCGGCGTGAAGCTGATCGGAGCCACCAGCCATTACGTTACACAGGAACTCGACGATGGTCCTATCATCGAGCAGGACGTGGTGCGGGTGTCGCACCGCGACACCGTCGAAGACCTGATCCGCAAGGGGCGCGATCTGGAAAAGATCGTCCTCTCGCGTGCGGTACGCTTGCACGTCGAAAACCGAGTCCTGGTCTACGGCAACAAGACCGTCGTGTTCTAGCTAGAGCGGTGTCCGGGTTGTTGTGGCCGGCCCAGCTCGTGTTGTCATCCTGAGGCGCCGTTTTGACAGCCGAAGGACCTGTGCAACTGGCGGAGTGCATGGATCCTTCGGCGCCAAAGAACGGCACCTCCTAATGAACAGCTTCGATACATGCCGCCTGTTCATTCCTCTTTTAACCCGCTGAAGGCGGGTCCCTGGCTCAGGATGACAAGACTTTGCGATAGCAGAATTCTGGCAGTGGCATTTCAAGCCAGGTACGCTCACGGCGAAACCACCTAAATTTCGCAAGGCGCCCACTTTGACTCGTCGCGGAAGTTCATGACCTTCCGGGAGACTCCCGCTTCTCCCCTTGAGAGTACCGCTCCAGTCGTAACTTGCACCGGTGGTAACCTTTCGTTTTTACTTGAACATTAGTAAAGAATAAGGGAGAAATCTGCTCTCGGGGGCGTTCATTGGCCGAAGATCTTCGGTTTGAACTAGCGATTCTCGCGACCGTTCAGGGCTTCTACCAGAAGCTCATGTCGGACACGCTGGGCGGGGAACTGCCCGTTCCCAGCGGCCTGGACGAGGATGCGCTGCGCCATTCCGAACGCGAGCTTCCCAACACCCTGACCAAAATGTACCGCTGGCTGCACATGCTCGACATGGCTATCACGCCAGCGATGCTGCGCCAGGCGTTGACCTCAGATACGGATTCGGAAGTAGCAGAGGCCTTGTTGCGTTACTTCGTGAGGCGGCGGGTACCCACGGATGTCAACCGGGACAAGACCGATCTGATCGCCACGTTTCTCTACCGGCATCCGCGCGTGCCGGGGCAATGGGAACAAAGCGGCTACACGCTGGACGGCGCTCTGCCCCTGTCACCCTTTGAAATCGCCCTGATCGAAATCCTGGCTGACACGGATGTGCCCTCCCTTCCCGAGGAGCACGTGCAGCTACTGCGGCGTTTCGATCCTCTGCGCGAAGAAGTCAACCGCTTCCGGGACTTCAACGCCCTGATCGATTCGGGCATCGTCGGGCGCGTGCGCGAGTTGAAGCAGTGGCTCGATGCTTCGTTCTATCACCCGGGCGTGCTGGCCACGGTTTCGGCCTACAACGCGATGTTTGGCAAGAAGTTTGACGAGCTGTTCACCAAGGCGCTGACCGAGATCAAGACATTCGGGCAGGCGCTCGAGGAAATGGGCGGGACGATTCTGACCACGGTCGACGGCGTGGAGGTCACGGTAGAACACGTGGCCGCGATTGAACAGAACCAGATGCTGGAAGCCGACTACGGCAGCGCGCTTGAGAAATTCCGCCGGGTTTCAAAATTGAAGAAGGAATTGGACCGGCGTCCGCCGATCCGCCGGTCGCTGCTGGCTCCGGCCGCGCGTGCATCGCACGCTTCAGGCAGCGCCGCGGCTGCTCCGCGGGCGGCTCGCACCGCATCCCCGAAGGCCCCACCCGCAGCTCCCGTATTTCAGCCGCCGACCGTCACGGCGCAGCAGATCTCGGCCGAAGACGGCAAACTCCGGCGCGTGGAAGAATCCATTCGCGTGTTCGTGCGCGTGGCCGATCCAAAATACCGCCAGGTTGTGCCCATGCGTTTCTTCAACCTGACCTTATCGCCGGCGGAAGCGGACGCCTACAACGCAGCCTTCCTGGAAGAGAAGAGCCTGCGCGCCGACGTGGCCCGCACTCTGATCCGCCTGGTCTCGATTTCGGCGCGCATCGCCACGGAACTCGAGGAACTCAAGCGCAGCCAGAAGATGTCGTCGCTGTGGAAGCTCCATGCCGACGCTGTGGTCGTGCTGCTGGACATGGCGAGCACCGCCACCGAAGAAGCCGGCAGTGTGGCCCGCCTCGCCGAGACGGGAGGCGCGGGCGTGGCGGCCAAGGCGATCCATGAGTCAGTGCAGCATTTGCGCAGCCGCTCCGACGGTGCGGTGAAGACGCTGGCTAACGTGAGCTAAGACTGACCCTAGGGCGTGCGTACTTTCCTGGCACGCTCGTCGCCCAACAGCAAGAAGTGCCCAATGTTCCACGTGCAGAGCACGTCAGCTTTCGCCTTGAGCGCGCAAGCAGCAACGAGCGCATCATACGTGGTGCCTCCTGCGATCCCGAGGGCCGCCGCTTCACGAATTGTCGCAAGGTCATCCGCAACATCGAGCGCCACGAAACCGCTCTTGGATCATTTCCAGGAATGTCACGGCCTGCTGTCCGCTCGCCCGATGTTTGCCCGGCAGGCGGGTGACGGTTGCGTATACTTCGGCGATGCTATGGGCTGCGCCAACCGCCGATTCGACATTTGCCCGCGAAAACAGACGAAAACTTCGCTCGTGATGCACATGTCCTGAGATGAATACGGGAACGAGGACCGAAGGGTCAGCCAACCACTTCATCGCCTTTTTCTCGCGGAAGATCCGAAATCTCGTGGAAAAATAAAAAGACGGGCGATTTTGCCCGTCTTTCAAAACCAAAGGCCAACGCTCAGTTGATGTCGAACTGTTGCTGGTGGATCGCCGGATCGCTCTTCACGATGATGGTGCGCGTGGTCAGTTCTTCCATCTCGTTCAGCAGCCGGCCGTTGTTGGACTTCAACTCCTTGGCCACGTCCGGATGCACGCGCAACATGACGTCTTCGTGCTCCAAATGTTTCGCAATCTTCCTCATCTCCACGTAGATTTCATTGCACACGGTGGTGACCGACTTCACATATCCGGTCGATTCGCAGTACGGACAGGGCGCGCCGATGGTGCGTTCCAGCGATTGCTTCACCCGCTTGCGGGTGATCGCGACCAGCCCGAAATCGTTGAACTGTAGCGTCTTCGACGGGGCGCGGTCGTGGCGGAGTTCTTCTTCCAGAGCCTGCATCACTCGCTGGCGGTTGCGGCGCTCATCCATGTCGATGAAGTCGATGATGATGATGCCGCCCAGATCGCGCAGCCGAATCTGCCGGACAATTTCCTTAATAGCATCTACGTTTGTTTTGACGATCGTGTCTTCCAAGCGTTGCGTCTTGCCCACGTATTTGCCGGTGTTGATGTCGATCGCGACCAGGGCTTCAGTCTGATTGATCACGATGTAGCCCCCGCTCTTCAGCCATACTTTCGACTTGAGCGCCTTGTTCATTTCTTCGGCCAGGCCAAACTGCTCAAACAGTGGCGTCTCTTTGGTGTAGAGCTTTACCCGCTTCACGAGGGCGGGCTGGAAGCGGTTGAAGAAGCGTAGAACCCGCTCGTATTCCGGTTCGGTGTCGACCCAGATCACGTTGAAGTCGGAAGTGACCTGATCGCGCAGCACGCGCTCCACCACGTTGAGATCGTGGTAAATCAGCGCTGGAGGCTTCGAGTTTTCGGCGCGATTCTTGATGTCCTGCCACAGGCCCTTGAGGAAACGGATGTCGGCGCGAAGTTCGTCTTCGCTCGCGTTTTGCGCGGCGGTGCGCACGATGAATCCGCCGTGTCCGTTTTCGCGCTCGCTCTGGATGATTCGCTTCAGGCGCTGGCGCTCTTCTTCCGAGGCGATTTTGCGCGACACGCCGGTGTGGTTAACGGTAGGCATGTAAACCAGGAAACGCCCAGGCAGCGCGATGTGGCTGGTGATGCGCGCCCCTTTCTTGCCGATAGGTTCTTTGGCGATCTGCACCAGGATTTCCTGGCCTTCCTTCAGCAGGTCGCTGATCAGCGGAACCGGCGACGACTCGCGGCGCCGAAAACGGCGTCCACCACCACCGCCGGGACCGCCGCGGCGTCCGCGCTGACCGCGCCGTTCCCACGCCGGCCGCGGTGCACGCTGCGTGTACCCTGCAGTCGCCGCCGGAGCACGAACCTCCACGCGGGCGTCGACGGTTCCGTTGCCGCGGGCTTCGGCGTCCAGCATGGCTTCGGCTTCGGCCTGCGCCTCTTCCAGTTCCAGTTCTTCGCTGTCATCCTCGCCTTCGGCGGGAGTTCCTTCCGCGGCATGCGCTTCGCCAGCTTCGGCGTGCCCCAACTCGCTCAACAATGACTGGTGGATCTCCGAAACGACTTCCCGAGCCTCGCCATTCAGGTGTTCCGGACCGGCCGCGCGCGTTTCCTCTTCAAACTCATCGTAACCTTCGTCGGAAGAAGATTCGTACCGGATCGCGTCCGCCTCTTCTTCGTCGATGGTTTCTTCTTCCATCGTGCCGGGAGCGGCAAATACTGGGGTCTCGTCCTCCCGTGGGGAAACCACCGGCTCATTCTTGTGCTCTGGAACCGAACCAATGCTGTCGTCCGACTCCGCTTCGTGGACCTCTTCCACTTCTATCGAAGCGCGTTCCTCTCCGGGCCACCCGAGAGCAGGCACACTGACTTCCTCCACACGCCGGAACTCGCGACTCCAGTCGGTCGATGTCGAGGCAGATTCGGCAGGTTCTTCCGCCACCGCCTGCACCTCTTCGCGGACTTCGTGCTCATGCTCTTCGTGCAGAGGCTCAGCCCCCGCTTCCGCAGAGGCAAAAATCGGCTCATCGTCGGGAAACGCTGCCGCAATTGGTGTTTCCGGCGCGGCGGCTTCTTCCGTCACTACTTCGGTTGCATGTTGGTGAGCTGGCGGCGCCTGCCGTTGTGTCTGGGCAAATCGCTGATACTTCGAAATCGATTCTCCCGGCAGCATGATGGGCGTGTACCCCGGAGGCGGTCCTGCAGGCTGAGTCCTTCCGGATTCTGACGCGCGCGGACTTTCCGGCCGCGCAAAACGCGACTCTGCTCCACGATCAGGGCCGCGGTCGGAACCACGGTCCGCGCTTCGGTCCGGACCTCGATCGGCGCCTCGATCAAATCCACGCTCCCTGCCATCGCCACGGCCATCCCGACGACCGCCACGACGGCGGCGGCGTCCCCTCCAACCGCCCCGCTCGCGGTTTTGACCGTCGCTGCCAGTGCCCTCTTCCTGTACTCCGGCTGCAGGCGCGACGGGCTGCGCCTCGGCAGCCTCTCCTTCGGCAAACTCTGACTCCGATACTGGTTCGATTCCGCCTTCCAAGGGGTGAGCCTCTGAGGCATCCACCGCGACCGGTGCTGACTCCGCGCGCGCAGGTTGCGGGCGCAGGTCATGGACGGCGCGAGTGGCCGGAACTGCGTCCGTAAGATCCTCGTCCTGCTCCTCCAACTCCATAAAATCGGAAACGTACAGGAAGGCGTCGCGCTCCAGGCCAATGTCGACAAAAGCCGACTGCATGCCGGGCAGCACGCGCGTCACGCGCCCTTTGTAGATGGACCCGGCGAGGGTGTATTCATTTTCGCGCTCGAGGTAGATTTCCGCGAGCAGATCGTCTTCCACGAGCCCCACCTTGGTTTCGTGAGGGGTAGAAGAGACAAATAGCTCCTTATTCATCAAACACTCCGGTCCCACCCCAACTCGCTCAAAAGTCGGGCGGGGTTCACCGGGGTGGAGTCAGGCAAGGTGCGGGAGGAGTGAAGGTCGCGATGCCGCCCCGGATAGGGGACGACCTGGGTCCCAGGAGGCGACTCCTGACCAGGCGCGCTGCATAAGCTTGGGAATCTTTTGCACTTATCGCTTTAAATTCTGCCGGGGTTTGTGACCGCACTCTCAGACCCACTTGGGTCGGGGGGCCGTTCCCTGCCCGGCTGCCTTCTTAGCTTCAATCCTGCCCAGCCCTCGACTACTCGACTGGCCGGTGAAATGCCCTCTTTACGCGAGGGCGATCGATATTTTGGGGCTGCGCCTCCAAGCGCAGCAACTGCATCCTTGCCGTCCCCGTCTATGCTCCTGTAACCCGATGTCAGTTTACAAAGCGGCGCATACGAACATTCATTACCATCCCCAGCGCCAGGAACATGAACAATACGGAAGACCCACCATAACTCATCAACGGCAGGGGTATTCCGGTGACCGGCATAAAGCCAACCACCATGCCGACGTTGACCAGGATATGGAAGCTAAGCACAGCCACCACACCCATCACGACGAACGTGCCAGCGCGGTCGGGCGCTGTTTGCGCGTTCTGGGTCAAGCGCATCAGCACTATGAAGTATAACAGCAGAATCCCGAGAGCGCCTACGAATCCATGTTCTTCGGCAAAAGCCGCGAAAATGAAGTCCGTTTGCGGAACCGGCAGGAAGGCCCCGTGCGTTTGCGAGCCTTTCCCGCCCCACAGACCTCCCGAACCTACGGCAATCTTGGATTGCTCAACTTGGTACCCCGACCCCTGCGGATCCAGTTCGGGGTCGATAAAACTGGTTAGCCGCTGCTTCTGGTAGGACTTCAGCACGTGCACCCGTGGAACCAGGAACACCGCGCTGACGCCCACCACTGCCAATAGACCAACGGCCAATCCTTGCTTCCACTGCAACCCACCCAGGAAGACCCCCATCACGGCGATGGGAACGTAAGTCAGAGCCGTGCCCAGATCGGGCTGAGCCAGAACCATCAGCATGGGAATTCCGACGATCGCCCCCGCCTTCATGAAATCGGACCAGGAGAGGTCCCGCTGGCGCATGTCGGCGAAATATTTGGCCACGGCCAGAATCAGGATCAGTTTGACCCATTCGGAGGGCTGAAAGTGACTGCCGCCGATCTTGATCCAGCGCCGCGCTCCCAGGTACTTCGAGCCGAAAATCAGCACCGCCATCAGGGAACCGATGGCCGCAAAGTAAAACCAGTGAATCTGGTCGAGCAGCGCCTGGTAGTTCACCAGGCTCATCACGAACATCGCTCCAACTCCGGCGACCACCCAATAAGTCTGCCTGACCTGAGCCCCCGCGAACTTTGTGTGCATGGTGGCGCTATGGATCTCCATGATCCCCATAGCGCAGAGCAGGAGCACGAAGCCCAGCAGGACCCAGTCGAAATCGCGGTATGAAACGTAGCGTGCCATCAGTTGTTCAGTTGCCAGTACACTTGCCAGCCGCTTTCTCAATCTTTTCATTCCGAGCTTAGCGAGGAATCTGCTCTTTGCCGGCCCAGGCAGAAAGCAGATTCCTCACTGCGCTCGGAATGACAGCGCCAATTACTGAGCAGCCATTCCCGGAGCCGCCGTAGCCAGCGCCATCGGATTCTTCGCCGGTTCAAGAACAAAGCGTCCTGCCTGCAGCCGGCCTTTCGCCTGATCTGAATCCGGAACTGTCCACACTGCGCCAATCTCCACCTTTTTGCCGCTCTTGGGCCTTTCGGCCATCTTCTGCGGATTGCGCTGCTGTTTGTCCACAAACGCTTTGATCACCTTTGCTGCCGTACGCGCCGCCAGATATCCATGTTCGCCCTCTTCTAACAGCGTGCAGACGACGATCTCCGGGTTGCGGCGCGGTTCAACCCCAACGAACCAGCCGTTATCTTTGAACTTCGCTTTCCCCTCGGCGCCGAGTTTGGCCTTGAGCGCGTTGCTGATGGTTTGTGCACTACCCGTCTTCCCGGCGAAGTCAATGTTCTGCAAGTGCGAAAGCGCTGCCGTGCCTCCCGGGTTCACGACCGCGGCCATGGCATCGGTGATCGTCTGCCAGTTCTGAGGATCGATCTTTACAGTCGTCTCATCCGGAACGTTCGAGGCTTGTACCACACCGGGCGGCAAGTCCGTCGGATTGGTCACGTGCGGCCGCACCAGCTTTCCGCCGCTGGCGATCGCCCCAATGGCGCGCGCCATCTGAATCGGAGTGGCCGCGACCGCGCCCTGCCCAATGCCCACCGAAATCGTTTCCCCGGCATACCATTTCTGCTTGAAGTTACGGATCTTCCATTCTTCCGACGGCATCACCCCGCTGACTTCCTGCGGCAGATCGATGCCGGTTTTTTGACCGAGCCCCAGAGCGGTCGCGTATTGCGCAATCTTTTCAATCCCGAGTTTTTCGGCCAGCGTATAGAAGAAAACATCACAGGACTGATAGATCGCCTTGCTGATTTCGACCACTCCGTGGGTGCGGTGCTCCGCTACAACCCAGCATTTAAAGTACCGGCCGTAGAACGTTGCCCCGCCGTTGCAGGTCACGTGCATGTCCTGCGCAATGCCTTCCTGCAACCCGGCCGTCGCCATGATGATCTTGAACGTCGACCCGGGAGCCAGCTGCGCCTGGATTGCTTTGTTCAGCAGAGGCTTGTCGGGATCGGTAACCAGCTTGTTCCACTCATCGCGAGAAACATGCACCGCAAAATCGTTAGGATCGTACGAGGGCCCGCTCACCATGGCGAGAATCTCACCGGTGCGCGGATCCATGGCGACAATGGCTCCGTTTTTTCCCGCCAGAGCCTCCTCGGCCGCGATCTGCAAGTCAATGTCGACGGTCAGCTTGAGGGGCTTGCCCGGGATAGCCTCGGTTTCACCCAGGCGTCCCACTTCGCGGCCGTGGCTGTCGACCAGCGCCTGCCGCGATCCGTTCGTGCCCATCAGCAGATTGTTGTACTGGCGTTCCACGCCGGAAATGCCCACGACGTCGCCCGCGTTGTACAGCTCAAACTGCGGCTGGTTCAACATGTCTTCGCTGACTTCGCCCACATATCCGATCAGGTGCGCCATGAACCCGTTGCGCGGATACAGGCGGCGGTGCGACATGATGGTATCCAGTTCCGGCAATTCGTTGCGGTGGGCTTCGATGAACTGCAGTTCGTCGGGAGTGATGTCTTCTTTCAGAAAAATCGGCTGGTACTGCGGCATGTAGGCGAAGCGCCGGATGCGCGCCCGGACTTCATTCGCGTCGAGATGCAGGCCCTGGGCAATCAGATCGGTATCGCCGGCAAGGTCCCGCGAGGAATCGCGCATCAATAACGCAGTGAACGACGGATAATTGTCGACGATGGTGCGACCTTCGCGGTCGAGAATCTTGCCGCGCGGCGCCAGCACAGGCACATTGCGAATGCGGTTCTTTTCCGCGGCCAGGGAGTAGTAACTACTCTCCATCACCTGCAGCCGCCACAGCCCGTAGGCGAGCACCAGGAAGATGGCGAGGATAATGTACTGCGTCGCCGTCAGGCGGAGTTCAGAGACTTTTTCGTCGCGGCCGAACATAATTCAGTCGTTGGTCGTTCGTCGTTGGTCGTTGGCAAACACTACTTCAGTCCTTAGTTGTTGGGCCTTAGTCGTTGGCCTGGTACTTCTCTTTATTGTAAGCCGGAACGAATTCACACGGGTGCTGGGCGAGGTGACTGAAGTCATGATTTACCGCCGAAGCCAATGGTCCAACGACGAACGACCAGCTACCAACGACGGGGTTCATGTTCTTTGCTTGAACTTGTCCAGGAAAAAGTAGATCACGACGCCGAGCACTGCGTTCGCCAGTCCCGCCAGAAACCCGCGACTCCAACTCCAGTTCAGGGTCAGGCTGGCCAGCCCGCGTGCCACGGTGAAATAGACGGCCGCATGCACGAGGTAAAAACCAAGCGTCACCAAAAGCCTCGCGCCTGCGTTCTCCACATCGAGTTTCACCCCCAACGACGAGGCACCGAAGCCAACCACCGTCTTGGCGATTCCGTACAAACCCAACGGCAGTCCGCCGAGGGAATCCTGCACCAGCCCGATGACCGCTCCGGTCAGCAGGCCGGAAATGGGGTTGCGCCGCGCCATCGCGAAGAAGATGGTGACCAGCAGAGGCAGATCAAGATACGAAAAAAGAGGAAAGCGCCGCGGTACGAAAGCCTGCAGAAACAGCGCCAGCAGCGGAAAGCCGACCGTCGCCGGAATACTGAACCGGTAGACCTCAACCTGCTCCCCCGAAGTGTAAGTAACGGGCACGCTATTGTGGGTTGTTCTCGTCAGCCGGCGGTTGGCGATTGGAGGGCTGGCTCGACGGCTGGGACGTCGGCTGCGACGGAGCAGTTGGCACAGGTTTCTTGGATGGGCCCTGCGCGGGCTTCGTTGATAGACCTGCGGACGGGGTCCCCGCAGACTTGTTGGGGCCAGCCGGCGGCTTCGATCCGGTCACTGGATTGCCCACAACGTTGCTCGGCGCGATGAACGGAACTTTGCTGCGAACGACGGTGATCTTGTGCTCGACGGGAGTTGAGACCGTCGTCGATCCCACCGGGGCTGATGTTCCTACCGATGGGGCTCCTGCCGACGGAGTTCCTGCCGATGCTGCTTGCGGCGATGCTGCTCCCGCCGGTGATGCTCCCACCGGAACGTGCGGAATGGTCGTCGCCGATGAGTTCTTGGACTGCGGAACGGTCGCCGAGCCTATGGGCTTGGGTTCAGGAGTCGCGGTCGAAGCGGACTTCGCTGAACCGGCTGAGGTCCCGGTCGCTGCACCTGCGGCGTTCCCGGTACCGGCTGCCGCATCCGTCGCCGGCTTATCGGGCACCGAGGGCAAACGCTGCGCCAGAATGTCGGCCGCGCGCACTCGAACGTTATCTTCCGCGGTCGCCTGTCTCTCTTGTTTTTCGACCAGCACCAGCACTTCTTCCAGCTGGTCGAGATTGGCCGCCGCTTTGATCTTGATATTCAAGAAAAGGTCTTTGCCGTTCGCCACATTCGCCACAGTCCCGACCGGCAGCCCCTTGGGAAAGATCTGGTCGCCACCGCTGGTCAGGACCGTCTCGCCCACGGGTACCTGCTCGTCGCTCATCACCCGTTCGAGCACGACTTCGCCATTCGCCGTTCCGCGCAGCACGCCCTGCAGACGCGATTTTTTCAGGATCGCTCCCACCCCGCTGGTCTGATCATTGATCAGCAGCACCTGCGAGACCGAGGAGTAGACGAGCATGACCTTGCCCACGATGCCGTCGGCGGTGATCACCGCCATGTCGCGCTGCAGGCCCGCATCCCCGCCCTTGTCGATATAGATGATCCGCGAAAGGTCGCTGCCGCTTGATCCAATCACCTGCGCGGCCACGGTCTTGGAGATGAACTGTTCTTTGAATGCCAGTAAAGTTTGCAGACGGCGCGCCTGCGCCGCGTCCTCGCTGAGGCGCACTTGTTCGATCCGCATGTGTTCAATCTGTTCTTTGAGATCGCGGTTCTCGGCGCGAACGCCGCGGAGATAGAAATAGTTGTGCCAGATATTGCCGACGCCGCGTTGCACCCAGACCACGCTGCGCTCGAAAGGAGTGATCGCGCCGACCGTCCAGATTCGGATCAGGCGCGTGTTTTCGGTCTCGGCGCCGCCGCGCTTAACCTGCACAGCGAGCCCCAGCACCTGCAGAAAGAGCACGCCCACCAGAATAATCAGATTGCGGTAACGGCCGAGGACAGATTCCATAAAAACAATTTCAAAGTTTCAAGGTTTCAAAGTTTCAATGTCCCAAGGAATGATCGTCCGGTTTGAGGGTACTCGCCACCTTGAAACCTTACTCAATCGAAATCTTTCGCAGCAGCTTGAAGTCGGAGAGCATCTTGCCCGTCCCCAGCACCACGCTGCATAGCGGATCGTCGGCGATCGAAACCGGAAGCCCCGTTTCTTCGCGGATGCGCTTGTCGAGGTTCTTCAAGAGCGCGCCGCCGCCGGTGAGCACGATGCCGCGGTCGCTGATGTCGGCGGAGAGCTCTGGAGGCGTTCGCTCCAGCGCCACGCGAATCGCGTTCATGATGGTAGAAACGCACTCGCTGAGCGCCTCGCGAATCTCTCCATCGTCGACGGTGATCGTCTTGGGCACGCCTTCGATCAGGTTGCGGCCCTTGATTTCCATCGTCATCGGCTTGTCGAGCTGGTGCGCGGAGCCGATTTCCATCTTTATCTGCTCGGCCGTGCGCTCGCCGATGAGCAGGTTGTATTTCCGTTTCAGATAATTCATGACCGCTTCGTCCATCTGATTGCCGGCCATACGAACGGAGCGCGAATAGACGATGCCGCTGAGGGAAATGACTGCGATGTCGGTAGTGCCGCCGCCAATGTCGACCACCATGTTGCCGCTGGGTTCGGTAATCGGAAGGCCCGCGCCGATCGCCGCCACCATCGCCTGCTCGACCAGGTGCACCTCGCTGGCTTTGGCGCGGTAGGCGGAATCCATGACCGCGCGCTTTTCCACCTGTGTGATCTCGGAAGGCACGCCGATCACGATCCGCGGATGCACCAGCATCTTGCGGTTGTGCGCCTTCTGGATGAAATAGTTCAGCATCTTCTCGGTGACCTTGAAGTCGGCAATCACGCCGTCCTTCATGGGCTTGATGGCGACGATGTTGCCCGGCGTCCGGCCCAGCATCTCTTTCGCTTCTTTGCCCACCGCCTCGACCTCGCCCGTGTTCTTGTTGATGGCGACAATCGAGGGCTCGTTCACCACGATGCCCTTGCCCCGCGCATAAACGAGCGTGTTGGCGGTGCCGAGGTCGATAGCCAGATCGCTGGAGAAAATGCTGAACAGCGACCGCAGGTTGTGCGCGCGTGATCCGTTGGAGTATCCGTTGTTTGACATGACAAAATGTTTCCTGCGTCTTTTTTAAGCCGCTTCCGGAAGTATCCCGGTCTCTCTCTATCCTGTCGGGTGGCTGTCTCTATTCTACGGGATGCCCGGCCAACCCGCTCAAATTCCAAGTTTCAAGGTTTTAGGGTTTTCGAGGTTTCAAAGTGTAAGAAGCACATTCGACTGTACTTTCTCGCACTCGCCCGCGTAAAACTTTGCAATCTTGAAACTTTGACACCTTGAAACCCTTGCTGTCACTGAATAATGATCTTCTTCTGCTGCGTGTTTACGCCCCCCTGCGCCGTCTGCGCCGTCACCGTGATGACAGCTTCTCCTGTGGGTAACGGCGGCGTGAAGTAATGAAACGCGCCATCGGTGCCGATCATCGGCACCTCACTGCCGTTCACCATGACGCGCGCCCCAATCTGCGTCTTACCCGTCACTTCGATCACATGTCCATGCTGAACGAACGGATCCAGGTCAAGTTCGATGGCCTCGGTCTGGTTCCCTTTCGCGATGATGGTGAAGCGGTTCTTCTCGCTCTCGACCGATTCTTTCCCGCCCGTGTCGTAGGACTGCACCATCCAGTAATAGGCGCCCTCGCCCAGTCCGGAAACCGTGACCGCGGCTGTGTTGATCTTCTTGTCGACCAGTGTAGAAGAAAAATAAGGGTTGCGGGAGATGCGCAGGCGGTAACCAACTGCATTCGCCATCGGAGTCCAGGTAAACTCCACGTCCTTGGTTGATTCGCCGGAGAACAGTGGAGCCATGTTGGCGGGCGCAATCGGCGTGGGCGGCCCGATTTCCTTCGCCTTTTCCAGGTGCGCCTGCTGTCCCGTGAAGCTAACCTTTTCCCAGTTGGCCAGTTTCACCGTTTCGCCGTTGCGCGTGACTTCGCCCGTTCCTTTTTTCATCAAGATTTCGTGATGGTCCGACTTGGGATCGTTGTGCACCTGCGCCGCCGACTCCGGAGCCAGTGACGCCGTGGCCCCCGCCACAATTACCCTCGATTGTGATCCCTGGCTGTAGGTCGCGGTCGAAAGATCCACCGTCCCGGTGCTCACCGCAACGGCAACGTTGGTCTGCTGCTGGTCGTTGGCTGAGTTCTCCTCGATCACGATCAGCGAATCCTGTTTCACGGTATAGCTGGTGCCGTCGTTGAACACTACCTTGGCCATTCCTTCCGAGCCAGTCTGCACCACGTCGCCCTTTTCCAGAGGGACGTTATAATCCGCAGCCATCCAGCTGTTGCCGGTTCCTTTTTTCACCCGCACAGTGCCGTCGAGCGCCGTGAAATGCGCCTGTTGTGCGGTCGAGACCCCACCGCTCGCGCTGGGAGTCATGCCCGCCACCCGCTCCAACAACTTCCCGGCCACATTGTCGGCCTTCTTGATGGCGCTTTCGGTGAACTGCGGAAACGCCACGCGCAAGGCAATAAAAAATATCGCAGCGCCTGCCAGCATGAGCAGGGCCACGCTGCGGTATGTGACCGTCGTCCACGCAACGTGGATTCCCGGTTTGCGATTCGCGGAAGACACTTGGCCTGAAAAATCCCCTAAAACTTCGTAATCGGGCAGTAAAGGAAAACGGTAGCACAAGAAAAACGGAGGGAAGAACAGGTAATCAATTTGGGAGGTTACCTTGGTTTTGTGCGCGGCGACCGCACCTATTTATCCCCACTCGGGCCATCCTGAAGGCAGCGAAGGGCCAGCCCTGGGTTCATGACACGCCGACGGCCCGTCAGCTATGCTGGTGTCCCCTTATGGCTGGCCCGTCCACGCTCCCAGACCGCGACCAATCCAGCCAGTCCATGGCCTTAATCTGGGTGATCGCTCTTGCAACACTCATCTTCCACATATATTTCAACAACCGTTATGGCTACTTTCGGGATGAGTTCGACTACCTGTCGTGCGGCGACCACCTACAGTGGGGATACGTCGACCAGCCGCCGCTCATCCCATTTCTGATTCACTTCTGCCGTGCACTATTGGGCCACTCTGTTCGCGCGATCCGTTTCATTCCTGCCCTGGCGTCTTCCCTGTTGATCGTGCAGACCGCCGCGATCGCCCGCGAACTCGGCGGACGCCGCTACGCCATGTTGCTCAGCGCCATCTGCGCGCTGTTCGCACCGCAGTATCTCTCCAACGGCAGCCTGCTCGGCACCAACTGCCTCGAACCCAACCTCTGGATGGGCTGCGCCTACTTCGCCATCCTCGCCATCAAGAGAAACGATCCTCGTTACTGGCTCTGGTTTGGCGTGATCGCCGGCCTCGGCCTAGAGGAAAAGTATTCCATCACCGTCTTCGGCCTGGGAATTGTGACCGGTCTGTTGCTCACCGAACAGCGCCGCGTCTTTCTGGACAAATGGATCTGGCTGGGGGGCATCGCCGCCTTTCTCATCTTCCTGCCCAACCTGGCGTGGAACATCCACTACGATTGGCCCTTTGTGCAGTTGATGCGCGGCATTCGGGCCGAAAGTCGCGACGTGGTGCTCGGACCATTCCCATACTTCTTCCAGCAGGCGCTGCTGCTCAATCCCCTAACCGCGCCCATCTGGCTGACCGGATTGTTGGCGCTGCTGTTTGCCCCGTCGTTGAGGCGTTATCGCGCACTGGGATGGTGCTATCTGGTCTGCTACACCGTATTCTTCGTGCTGCACGGCAAAAACTACTACCTGGCGCCGGTGTATCCCATGCTGCTGGCCGCGGGCGCGGTGGCGATTGAGTCTGCGCTCGATCGGCCGCGATCTAGGCCACCTCGCCTGCAGTGGTTGAAACCCGTGATCGTCGTCATTCTGCTCGTCAACGGCGCATATCTCGCGCCCGTGGTAGTTCCAATTCTTTCGCCTGACGCCTTCCTCGCGTATGCGAAGACTCTCCCTTTCAAACTCCCGGTGATGGAACACGCTCACGCCCGCGCGGCTCTGCCGCAGTGGTATGCCGACCAGTTCGGATGGCAGGAGATCGTGGATGAAACTGCGGTGGCCTGGAATCGCCTTACGCCCGAGGAGCGCCCCGACTGCGGCATCTTCGCGCAGGACTATGGGCAGGCCGGCGCCATCGATTTTCTCGGCCCCCGCGACGGCTTGCCCGGAGCCATGAGCGGCGACCGCACTTATTTTCTGTGGGGCCCGCACAACTATTCCGGAAACTGCATGATCGTCCTGGACGATCGCAAAGAAGTTCTGGAACGTTACTGGAACCAGGTCGACTACATTGGCACCTCTGCCGGCAATCCTTACGCGCTCGAGCAGCAGATTGACGTCTTCCTCTGCACTGGCAAGAAATTCGATTCCTGGGCCGGCGCCTGGCCAAAGCTGAAGCGCTGGCGCTAGGATCGTTTCCGAATGTTTCTCACCGAATCAATGCCCGTCGGCTATTTTGCCAAACTAACGGGACACAACACGAGGGAGCACCGGTACACAAAACACCCGATTCCTGTGAGGCGATTTCCCTGCGCGCACGCTTGACATCCCATCGCAGAGTCCAACACAATCACTCCGCCGCAGCTAGTTACGCGCGGATCGTTAGACCGGTTCACTGGAGAGGTTTCTATGTTTCGTGCCGGAAGCGAAGCTCTGATCTTTTTCCTGCCAGTTCTTCTAACCACCATCGTCACCGCGCAGAGAGTCTCGATTTCGCAGCCCACAGTTTGGGCCACCAAGCCCGACGTCTCTGCCTTCGAAAAGCTCGAAAACGATCGTCTGTCGGCCGCGCAAACCTCGATCGACACCCTGCTCGCCGCCAAGGGTCCGCGAACCGTGGAGAACACTCTCGCTCCGTTTGACGAAGCGGTTCGTCAGGTCAACTCTGCCACCTATCTGGCGGGGTTGATGGAGCAGGTTCATCCTGAGACCGCTTTCCGAGATCATGCCACCGCCATGTTAACCAAGGCCTCGGCTGCACAAACTGCGATCTCCCTCAACCACGACGTTTACAACGCTCTCGCCGCTCTCGACCTTTCCCAGGCCGACAACGCCACCCGCTATTACGTTCAGCGACAGCTTCTCGAATTTCGCCTGGCGGGAGTGGACAAGGATGACGCCACGCGTGCCCGGCTCAAAAAGCTGAATGACCAGGCTACGGAAGAAGTCTCGATGTTCGATCGCAACATCTCCGACGATCAAAAAACCGTCGAGGCCGAGCCCGGCGAGTTGAACGGCCTTCCGCAGGACTATATCGACCGTCACAAGCCTGGCGCCGACGGGAAGATCCGCATCACGACGGACTACCCGGACGCCCTGCCGGTTCTCACCTTCGCAAAAAGCGACTCGCTGCGCCGCCGCGTCTTAGTTGCATTTAACACGCGAGCCTATCCCAAAAACAAAGAAGTGCTGGCGAACCTGTTGAAGACGCGCTACGAGATCGCCACTCTGCTGAGCTATCCATCCTGGGCCGACTACAGCGCCGCCGACAAGATGATCGCCAAAGGCCATAACATCGCCGACTTCATCCAGCAGATCAACGACGCCGCCCGCCCACTGGCCCACCGCGAGTTCGAAATGCTGCTGGCCGAGAAGCAGAAGACCACTCCGGGCGCGACCGAAATCGGGGATCACGAAAGAAACTATCTCCTTGAACTCGTGCGCCGTGAAAAGTACAACTTCGACTCTCAATCCGTGCGTCCCTACTTCCCGTTCCCGCAGGTCAAGCAGGGCATCCTCGATAGCGCCGCGGAGTTGTTCCACGTCAGCTTTCAGCAGGAGCCGAACGTTCCCGCCTGGGATCCCGCGGTCGAAACCTGGATTGTCGTCGATCAGGGCAAGCCCATCGGCCGTTTCTATCTCGACATGCACCCCCGCCCCGGCAAATACAGCCACGCGGAAATGGTTCCGGTACTTGATGGCATTCGGGGCAAGCAATACCCCGAAGCCATCCTGGTCTGCAATTTTCCCGCGCCGACTGCGACCGATGCCGGACTGATGACCTACGACGATGTGGAAACCTTCTTTCACGAGTTCGGTCACCTCATGCACCACATCCTCGGAGGCCTGCAGCCTTGGGCCGGTATCAGCGGCATAAGCATGGAATCGGACTTCGCCGAGGCGCCCTCGCAAATGCTCGAAGAATGGATTCGCAGCCCGCAGGTGCTGGCCAAGTTCGCCCGGCACCACAAGACCGGAGAGCCGATTCCCGCCGACCTCGTCACCCGGATGAACCGCGCCGCGGCGTTCGGACGCGGCACCTGGGTGACGCGCCAGCTTTCCTTCACCGCCATCTCGTACGACATCTACAAAGGCAAGCCCGAGGACGTCGATCTGGATGCCGTTACTTTCGCGGACTCCCACAGCTACACCCCGTTCACTCCTCTGCCCGACACTCACTTCTGGGCATCCTTCGGCCACCTCGGCGGCTACTCCTCCGCCTACTACACCTACCTGTGGGACAAAGTAATTGCCGAAGATTTCTTCGTGCAGTTCGATCACAAGAACCTGCTGGCCGGGGATGCTCCGGCGCGCTACCGCCGCCTCGTGCTGGAACCGGGCGGCTCCATGTCGGCCAACGACCTGGTCAAGAATTTCCTCGGTCGTCCCCACAATATGACCGCCCTCCAAAAGTGGATGGCGGAAGAGTTCGAGGGCCCGGCAGAAGGAACCAAGACGGCGGGAAAGTAAGAACGCCGTTGTGAGAAAGAAGCAGCTCATGTGGGGACAGCCGCCTCCGGCTGTCCTCCAGGCGCAGCCCGCGCTCTTGGTGAATAACCTTTAAGAAACTTTGGGCCAGCCCTCGGATAGCAACCCACACACCGTATCGGTATCGGTGATCATGGTGTCGCCCATATGCTCCAGCGCAGCCAGGGAATGATTCGCCGCCGCCTCGCTCCCGAAGCCACAGGCGTCGCGTACCAGAATCGGCCAGAAGCCAAGATCGGCGCCCTGCCGGCAGGTGGGATCAATGCCGACCTCGAGAGCAATCCCGGCGATGATAAAGCTTCGAATGCCGCAATCGCGCAACGCAATCTCCAGAAACGTCCCTTCAAAAGCCGACATCGTGATTTTGTCCACAATGCCTTCACCCGGCAGAGGCTGAAGTTCGTCAATGATTTGGAACGCGGAGCTGTCCCTGAGGAACATCGGCTTTACCTTGTCCGGCGAGTCTACGCGCTGCCACGCCATCGCCGTCCGGCACTGGAATGCTCCCATCAATTCCCTGGGCAGGGACAGATGACGCGTAAACAACGTCCGCAATCCGGCGCTCCGCGCGCCCGCCAGCAGCTTCGCCACGCGACCCGTAATCTCTTGCCCATTGGCGATCTGCTTGGTTATTCCCGCCTGCATGTCGTAGACCACCAGCGCAGTATTCTGCGGGCTGATGACCTCCTCGAGGGTTTTCGGAATCCTCACTCCACAATGTTCCTGCATTTCGCACCTTCGAATCACTATCTCACAGTTCACTGCGGCCGCCGCTCGTATGGCTCTCCTGTGTCCACTGCCGAGTCAAATAGATACTCCAGGGGCAGCGGAGCATCCAGCGCAATGTACTGCCAGTCCAGGAAACCGCGCTTCGACAAGGGGAACTCATCCACATAGCTCTTGGCCTCTTCGACGCTGGCGCATTCAAAGACGATGACCACGCCGGGAACATCGGCCCGCGCATAGTTTTCCCGGACAATACCCGCCTTCCACAGTCTCCAGACATTCGCGACTTCCTCTTGTACGTAGGGCTTCAGCGTATCGAGCGTCACCCCCGGCTTGAACGTGTCGTAAGCAATGATTTTCATGATTAGCTCCCAACTCCCTTGATAAACCAATCGCCGGATCCCCGCAAGAACGCACAATTTTGATAGCTGCTCTCCGCGGGGTTCCTGCCGCACGCACCGCATATCCCGCCCTTATGCTGTAATGGATGCTACCGGCGAACCTGAACAGCCTGGCATTTTGGAAGTGGACCAGCATGGACTTGAATGAGTGCCCCGTAAAAGTCACCGCCGATGTCGTCAGCGGAAAATGGAAGCCTCTGATCATCGTGTGTCTCAAACCCGGTCCTCAGCGCTACAGCGAGCTGCGCCGGAAAATTGCCGGCCCCACCCACAAAGTGCTCACCCAGCAACTGCGCCAGCTCGAGCGTGACGGAATTCTGACAAGAACTGTTTATCCTACGGTTCCTTCGAGAGTCGAATACGCCCTCAGCCACTACGGAAAAACGCTCATTCCCGTGCTCAACGCAATGGCCGAGTGGGGGCAGAAGCATGCCGAATTGCTTTCACGGGGCCACGATCTCGACGCATCGTCGCCGGAAGACGGTCGCTTGCTGCGTCCTTCCCGAGAGTTGTAGCATCAATCGAAAGGGTTCTTACTAGGAGAAATCATGGCAACCGACACCTTGGCCACGCCTGCGGGTCTGAGCAGCACCCAGACGCGCGTCTTCAAGAATTTTATTGACGGCGAGTGGGTCGAGTCCTCGACCGGAGAGACTTTCGAAAACCGCAATCCCGCGGACACTCGCGACCTGGTCGGCATCTTCCAGAAATCCAACCAGGACGATGTCAATGCCGCCGTCGCCGCCGCCAAGCGCGCCTTCAAGAAATGGCGCCTCGTTCCTGCGCCGCGCCGCGCCGAGGTCGTATTCCGCGCGGCCGAAATCCTGATCGAGCGCAAGGAAGAGTACGCGCGCGACATGACCCGCGAGATGGGCAAGGTTCTCGCCGAAACTCGCGGCGACGTGCAGGAAGCCATTGACGCCGCCTATTACAACGCCGGCGAGGGGCGCCGCCTCTTCGGTCCCACCGTGCCCTCGGAGATGCCCAACAAGTTCGCCATGGCCGTACGCCAGCCCCTCGGCGTCTGCGGCATGATCACGCCGTGGAATTTTCCCATGGCAATTTCCTCGTGGAAACTACTGCCCGCGGTCGTCTGCGGCAACACCTGCGTGATCAAGCCCGCCCAAGACACCCCGTTGTCGACCTTCAATCTGGTGCGCGCCCTGTCCGACGCCGGCCTGCCCAAAGGGGTCATCAACATCGTCGCCGGATTTGGCTCCTCGGTTGGCACACCGCTCGCCGAGCATCCCGACGTGCGCGCCGTCTCCCTGACTGGATCGTCCGAAGTCGGCCGCATCATTGGAGGCATCGCGGCGAAGAGCTTCAAACATTGTTCGCTCGAACTGGGCGGCAAGAATCCCATGATCGTCCTCGACGACGCCAACCTCGACCTTGCCATCGAAGGCGGCCTGTGGGGAGCGTTCGGCACCACTGGCCAGCGCTGCACCGCGACCAGCCGCATCATCGTGCAGAAGGGCGTGTACCGCGATTTCATCGACCGTTACGTCGAGCGCGCCAGGAAACTGAAAGTCGGCAACGGCCTCGACGAAACCGTGCAGATGGGCCCGGCCGTGAACGAAAAGCAGCTTCAAACCGACCTCAGCTACGTTGAAATCGGCAAGAACGAAGGCGCCAAGCTGGTCTGCGGCGGCAACCGTCTGGACAAGGGCGAGTACCAGCACGGCTGGTTCATGGAGCCGACCGTATTCACCGACGTCGATCCCAAGATGCGCATCGCGCAGGAAGAAATCTTTGGCCCAGTGGTCGCGATCATCCCCTGCAACGATCTCGAGGACGCGATCGAAATCGCCAACGGCATCGACTACGGCCTGTCGTCGGCGCTCTACACCAAGGACGTGAACAAGGCGTTTTGCGCCATTCGCGACCTGTATGCCGGCATCACCTACATCAACGCGCCGACAATCGGCGCCGAAGTGCATCTTCCCTTCGGAGGAACCAAAGCAACCGGCAACGGCCACCGCGAAGGCGGCATCGGCGCGATCGATTTCTACACCGAGTGGAAGTCGGTCTACGTGGATTACTCCGACAAGCTGCAGAAAGCGCAGATCGACCGGGAAGACTAAGCCGGTCGTTGTCGTCAGGCAAAGTCTTGTCATCACGAGCGAAAGCGAGGAATCTGCTGTCTGCCAGAGGCCCCCCAGAGCAGATTCCTCGCGCCAACAACCAGCGCTTCGGAATGACAAAAACCTCCCCAGAAGTCTCGCCAAAAAATGCCACTATCGAAAAACGGTTTTGCCTGCCCCGAATTCTCTGCGCCCTCCGCGTCCTCTGCGGTTAGAATTCATTCATGCCGCTGACACAAGCCCGCGAGATTACTGCCGCCTCCCGGCTCGAAAACGTTCGCTATGCCATCCGCGACCTGGCGTGCGTCGCCGACGAAGTCACCAAGCTCGGCCACAAAGTGCTCCCGCTGAACGTTGGCGACCCGCTCAACTTCGATTTCCAGACCCCGCCCCACATCATCGATGCCGTCTACCAGGCCATGCGCGAGGGCAAGAACGGATACGCACCGTCGCCCGGAGTTCCGGAAGCGCTGGAAGCGATTCGAGGCGAGGCCACCCGCAAAGGCATCACGACCGTCCGGGATGTATTCGTCACTTCCGGCGTGAGTGAGACCGTCGATCTCTGCCTCTCCGCACTGGTGAACCCGGGGGAGGACGTACTCACACCCAGCCCCGACTATCCGCTGTACTCCGCGGTGCTGTGTAAATTGGGAATCAAGCTCAACCCTTACGATTTAAATGAAGACGATGCCTGGCAGCCCGAACTCGCCGACCTCGAACGCAAACTCACGCCGCGCACCCGCGGCGTCGTGCTGATTAATCCCAACAACCCCACAGGCTCGCTGTGTACGCGGCAGATGCTCGAACAAGTCGCGGACTTGGCGCGCCGCCACAACCTGATCGTCTTCTCCGACGAAATCTACGACAAGCTGATTCTCGACGGCACGCCGCACCTCGCGTTCGCCGCGGTCGCGCCCGACGTGCCTTGCGTGACCTTCGGCGGCATGTCGAAGAACTACCTCGTCCCCGGATGGCGCATCGGATGGGGCATCGTCTCCGGCGACGCCGCGTCGGTGAAGACCTACACCGAGGGCGTGCATCGCCTGCTGCGCGCGCGCCTCTGCGCCAACCACCCCGAGCAATACGCGATCAAGCCCGCGCTGGAAGGCCCGCAGCATCATCTCGTCGAAGTGCAGCGCAAACTGCGCTCCCGCCGCGATCTCACCCGGAAGTGGTGCGAAGCGACTCCGCGCGTGAGTTGCGTCGCTCCCCGCGGCACGTTCTACGCCTACCCGCGCATCGACATCCCCGAGAGCGACGAAATTTTCGTGAAAGAACTCATCCGCCAGAAGCACGTCATGGTCGTCCACGGCTCCGGCTTCGGCCAGAAGCCCGGCACACAGCACTTTCGCATCGTGTTCCTGCCCGATGAGCAAACACTCTCGAAGGCTTACGCGGGGATCGCAGATTTCATTAACGAGCGGTACCGGAATCGTTGAGGGTGCCCCAGCCTTGTCGCGTTTTGTGCGACAGGGTGGGGACTTTGACTTTGCGCCGGGCGAGGAACATGGAACGTCAGCATCCCCGCAGTGTCCCGCCCTGTCTCTGCAAATAACGCAGAGATCAGGACGGGGCACCCCGGCTTCCGCAAGAGATCAACATCTCATGACCATGGCATAATGACCACGATCTTAACGAAGCCTTCATGAAGACCATGGCAGCGGGGAAGTTCAAAGTTCATAGTCTCGCGGTGATGGACGAAATTCAGTCCAAGCGCGAAGCTGTCATCATTACCAAGCGCGGCAAGCCGGTGGCCAAGCTGGTCCCCGTCGGCAACGAAAAAGACGAAATCTATGGCTTCCTCAAAGGAAGAGGGAAGATCTTGGGGGATATCGTGTCTCCCGTGCTGACTCCCGAGGAGTGGGGCGCCCTCTATTGATCGTTGTCGACACTCACGTCGTTCTCTGGCTGGCCTTTGATGAGACCCGGCTGTCCCAGAAAGCGAAGCCTCGATTGATCGAGCCCGCCGGAGCGAGAGAGGACTGGCAACCTCTGACTTCTCCCTGATCGAATCGACCATGTCGTTCCAAAAGAAACGTTTTAGGATTGATGTCAGCCTGGAATCCTCCCTTTACGAGGTGGAACAGAAGTTCGTCGTGTTGCCGATAACCAGGGCTGTTGGCGTGCAGACTCTAGCCTTCCCTCCCGATTATCCCAACGACCCGGCTGACAGAATCATCGGCGCCACTGCCGTCGTGCAAGGACTCACGCTCGTCACTGCCGACCAAGCCATCCGCAAATCGGGAGCGGTGCCACAATCTGGTGAGCATTCTCCGCGCCCTCGCGGCGCTGTCTGTCCTGGCTTTCTCTTTCCCCGCGAATCTGATTAAATCAAAGGATACGCAACCCCGGCGGCGTGTCGGTGTTCCCTACAATCGTGGTCGATATTCATTCCCACATTCTTCCCGAAGTAGATGATGGCCCCAAGTCGTGGGACGTCTCGGTCGCCATGTGCCGCGCGGCCGCCGCTGACGGCATTACTCACCAGGTCGCCACGCCCCATGCCAACGACCGCTACCACTATGACCGCGAATATCTGCGAGGGCTGGTCGCGCATCTGCAACAACTTGTTGGCGATGCGCCGAGACTCAGCCTGGGCTGCGACTTTCACCTTTCCTACGAAAACATTCAGGATGCTCTGGCCCATCCCACCCGCTACGTCATCGATGGCACGCGCTACCTGCTGGTCGAGTTCAGCAACTACAGTGTGCCGCAGCAGACGACGGAGTCTTTCCTGAGGCTCGGCGACTGTGGGATCACCGTGATCATTACCCATCCCGAGCGCAACCCGATTTTGCGCGAGAGCCTGCAGCGCGTGGTGGAGTGGGCCGAGCAGGGCTGCGTGATTCAGATGACCGGCTCCGCCCTAACCGGGTTCTGGGGCGAGCGCACGCGCCGCGCCGCGCAATGGCTGCTCGAACGTCAGGCCGTGCACGTAATCGCCACCGACGCGCATGACCTGGAGAAGCGGGTCCCGATTCTTTCCACTTCGCGCGACGCGGCCGCCGAAATCTGCGGAGCTGAAGTTGCCGAGGCCCTGGTCGAACTCAATCCCCGCGCCATCATCACGAATCAGCCGCTGCCCTATTTCCCGCGACCGCTGGCCACCAGCTACCGCAAGAGCGGCAATTAGCAGTTACCACCCGGCAGTGAGCCGCCGGCCAGCGGACCTGGCCGGGCTCGTGGGCACGGGAAATGCCCGGCATGGCGATTCTCGTGACCTTATTCGCAAGGGAAACGGGCACGGTCGAACCGAGAATGGTTCGCCTTTCGTCGGCCCGCTGCCGGCGAGCTCAAACGGCTTATATTACAAAAATAAGTGCCTTGTTTTCATCCGCTTATCGTCATTACTTACGATAGGAGACGAGGATTCAAGAGATTCACGAACAAGCTTGCGGGACGGCTACACCATCCCTGGTGCAGCGCTCTATTGCGGGCCCGAGGGATCGCTCTTACCAGGAGCCTGGGCGGGTGTGTGGTCGGCGGCCGGAACCTTCTGGGAGGCAACCCGCGGCGCATCCGGAGCGGTGGTCATGGCGCTATCCGGATTTAGCAAGTGATCGTTGCTCGGTCCCAGCCCCAGTTTGATGAGCGCGCGAGAGTCGGGAACTTGTTTGGTCTGCCAGCCGTGATCGCCTTGATAGCGCCGCATGGCTTCTTCACTGGACTGGTTCCAGGTACCGGTAGGCTCCCCGCTCAGATAATGTTCGCGAATCAAGGCCTCTTGAATGGAACGCGCTCGCTCGGAGTCGATCTGCTGCTGTCCACGCACCCGCTTCTTTCGCGAACGTTTTGCGGTGGAGGCGGTGTGCGTTGTGCTCGCCGCTTTCGCGGAACCGGATGACGAAGACGTCGTCTTGTGATGCCGGCGCGGCTTGGCCGTGGCGGTGGCCGGTTTCTGGGTGGCGGAATCGCTGGCCGCGCTCTGCTGTCGCGCCAACGCCGCCGGAAGGCAGGCACACATCAGCAGCAGCGCACAAACCGCGCCGTATCGCGCCAAACGAATTCTGCCGAAAAACCCTGTCATAAATCTCAGAAGCACGACCTGGCCAGAAGCCCGGGTCATTACAAAACTTCAGACGCGTAAAGGCTTAACCGCAAAACAAAAAGCCCAACCGTGGCACTGTAATCATCCTCGATCAATGGCTACAGTGCCAGTTCCGACTGGGCTGACTGACGTTACGGAAGTGTACCGGCCAGGAAGATCGTTCCGTCCTGCCGTGTCGAACCCCGCTGCCGCACCAGGAACACGACGTCCTGGCCGCTCTTCAGGTTCGACTCGATGCGCGAGAAGTCCTCCTCGCTGTTCACCGGCTGCTTGTTTATCTCGAGGATGATGTCGCCACGACCGAGGTTGATATCCTCGGCAAAAGAATTTGGCTTCACATCCTGCACAATCACTCCCTTGCCCGTACCCATGTCGAGGCGATCGGCCATTTCCGGGGTGACCTTGCGTACGGTTATGCCGAACTTGCTTTGCTTGGGCGTATTGGAATCGTCGTTCTCCTGATCGTCTCCGAGACGGGAGGCAAACAGCTTGGCGCGATCGGCGATGGTAACGCTGGCGTCCTGACTCTTGCCGTTGCGCAGGAAGCCCAACTCGACTTTCGATCCCGGCTTGCGCGAGGCGATGTCGCCCACCAGTTCGGAGCCCTTGCCGACCTTCTTGCCGTCTACCGTGGTGATGGTGTCGCCAACTTTCAATCCGGCTTGGTCGGCGGGACTGCCCGCCACCACGCTCGAGATGGTCACACCGCTTCCCGACCCGTAAACACGCGTAATTGCCGGGTTCTCCACGGCGTCAAACATGATGCCGATGGAACCGCGCGAAACCCGGTGGTCCGGACCCGTGAGCTGGTTGTAGACGTCGACCACGGTCTTCGATGGCAAGGCAAATCCCACGCCGGCATAGGCGTTGGTCTCGCTCAGAATGGCCGTGTTGATGCCAATCACTTCCCCATTCATATTCACCAGCGGTCCGCCCGAGTTGCCGGGGTTAATGGCCGCGTCGGTCTGAATGAAAGTCTGGAATTGGCGGCCGGGAACGATGTCCCGTCCCTTGGCCGAGACGATTCCGGCGGTAACTGTTTCCGACAAGCCGAACGGGCTACCGACTGCGAGCACCCAGTCCCCAACCTGCATGCTGTCGGAATTGCCCATCTTGGCCGCTGGCAACGAGCGGTCGACGTCAACCTTGATGACGGCGAGATCGGTTTCCTGGTCCGAGCCGATCACTTTGGCGTCGTGCTGCACTCCCGGTGGATCATCCTCGAAGCGAACGCGAACCCGGTCGGCCTTCTCGACCACGTGCCGGTTGGTGACGATATAACCTTTGGAGTCTACGATCACGCCCGAACCCAAGGAGCGCTCGCGGATCGGACCTTCACCCTGCCCAAATTGGCCTCCCCCCGGACCACCAAAAAAGTGATTGAAGAAGTCGTCCATACCGCCGCTGTCGTCATCCTGCCCGTTCCCGCCGCGACGCTGATGAAAGTTCTTAATCGTTGATTCTGTGTTGATGTTGACGACGCTCGGTTCCATTTGCTTCGCGATCTGGGAGAACGCATTCGACATCTGCGACGGCGAAGGCAGGGTAAGGGGCGTGGCATCGCTGCCCTTCTGGCCCCCTTCTTTTCCCTTGACTCCATACGAGATGACCGTCCCGATCAGAATGCCGACCGATAGCGTAGCCAGAATACTGAGTGTGTAGGCCCAGCGATGAGCCTTGATGCGCTCCCACAATGCGCCCGAATCCATAGGTCTACTTCCCTCCAAAACTCACAAACCCTTTATAGTATACCCATTTGCCCGCCATCGCCGGAACTGCCGTAGAGGCGATGTGACCCCCGTTTGATGGGCTTAAGTTATTAGACGCATAAACCGACCAAACCGTTTTGATGCCCAGCAAGTTGAGTGAAAACGTCGAGTCCCCGAAAGCGCCCCGCGGCAGCTAAAAATGGCGCTGGGAATTGGCATGTTCATCGCGACAATCGACCGTCCGAACAGGAACGGCCTGCTGCGCTTCACTGCTTCACTTGGTTTCGTACACCGTCTTGCCACCTACAACGGTGCGCAGAACATTCGTCCCAAGAATCTTCTCAGGCGACGACGCGGTCAGGTCGCGATCGAGAACCACGAAATCGGCGAGCATGCCCGGCAACAGCTTGCCTTTTTCCTTTTCCTCGAACTCTGCGAACGCTGACCCGGTGGTGCAGGCCGCCATCGCTTGATCGATGGTGAGCCGCTGCAGCGGGAAATATTCCTGCTTGCCGTTTTCGCTTTTGCGCGTGACCGCGGCATAGAGCCCGCGGAACGGCGACACGGGCTCGACAGGATAGTCCGTACCAAACGCCAGGGTGACGCCCTTGTTCAGGAACGCAAGCCAGGCATACGAAGTAGCCGCCCGCTGCGGCCCCAGCCGATCCTGCGCCCAACGCATGTCGGTCAACAAGTGACTGGGTTGCATGGAAGCAATGACTTTCAGCTCTTTGAAGCGGGCAATCTCCTGCGGGGTAGTGACCTGGGCATGCTCGATACGCAGGCGGAATTCGTCTCCGCCGCTCGGGCCTTTGACGTTGGCCTCGCGCGCCGCTTTCTCGGCCTCGGCGAAGGCATCGAGAGCCATCTCCACTCCCTTGTCGCCGATGGCGTGAAAGCCAATCTGGAATCCGGCGAGCACGCGCTCTTTCGTCAGGTCATTCAGTTTGGCCGCGTCATAGCGGGGCAAACCGGAGTTCTGCGTATCATCGGCATACGGCTGCAGCAGCGCTGCCGTGTGCGATCCCAGCGAGCCATCCATGTATCCCTTCAGCATGCCGGTGTGCAGCATCAAGTCGGTTTGCGGATGCGAGTTGCGCTTGCGGGTCAAGTCCTCGATGGGATCGTCAAAGGGAAGCCACTCTGTGATGCGGGCCGTCAGCTTGCCTTCTTTTTCGAGTTCTTCGTAGATTTGAAAATCTTCCCAGGTCGAGCAGGCTTTCTCCGAAGTGGAGCAATCCTGCGCCGAAGTCACGCCTTGCGCCGCCAGTTCCGCGAGGGCCGCTTCAATGGCCTCGCGCCGCTGCTCGTGTGTGGCCGCAGGAATGACCCCGCGCACGGCAGCCTGCGCCGTCTCCCGCAGAATGCCCGTGGGCTCGCCATTTTCGTTGCGGTCGATGTGTCCGCCTTGCGGATCGCGGCTGGCCAGCGTGATGCTTCCCAACTGCAATGCGCGAGTATTGGCCACCGCAATGTGGCCGTCAATCCGTTCCAGAAACACCGGATGTCCGCCGGAGACCTCGTCCAGATCCCAACGGAGGGGAACGGCTTTGACCGGCCACAACGTCTCATCCCAACCGGCGCCGAGGATCCACTCGCCTGCCTTGGACTGCTCGACTTTCTTCTGCACGCGGGCGCGAAGGTCGTCGAGCGACTTCACGCCCGTCAAATCCACGCTGAGCTTGGTGGTCCCGGCATCTTCCAGGTGCAGGTGAGCGTCGTTGAACCCGGGCATGACAAAATGCCCGCCCAGGTCGACCACCTGCGTCTTGGGACCCTTGAACTTCTCCAGGTCAGCTGTCTTGCCGGTGGCCAGGATGCGGTCGCCGCGCACGGCCATGGCTTCTTCCCGCAGGATGGAACTGAAGGCGGTGTTGGCGGGCACGCCGGTGTAAATGTTGGCGTGCATGAAGATGACGTCGGCCTTCGCTACCGACGGAGCGGGCTCAGCGTTTTGCGATTGACCCTGCATGCGCTGGAACAGCGACAGCAACAACGCCGCGAACACGGCCATCGCGACCGATCTCAGCTTCATTCTCCCAGGCATTATTCTCCCACCCCCGCCAGAGCCAGCATGGCCAGCAGAATCCTCTTCAATCCCAGCTCGCGCCCATTGGAGTCGAACCACTCCTGCAACGTGTGAGCGCCGCCACCCGATCCGCCGCCGCCGATAGCCACCGCTTCCAGCCCTAACGACAAAGGAACATTGGCGTCCGTTGAAGCGCGCTGGATTTGTGCCGCGTTTGACAGTTGGGCATCGACCGCGCGCACTACTTGCAAAATGCGTGCCCCCGCCGGCAACTCGCCCGCCGGACGATTTCCGATGATCACCACCTCGCAGCTCACGCCGGGACGTTTCTGCGCCGACGATCGCATCTCCGCCGCCATGGTCTCGTCTTCCACCGCGCGATTGAGCGCCAAACGGAGCGACTGCTCCAGCCGTTCCATTTCCGTCATCGAAGTCGAGCGGATGTCGACCTTCATGCTGGCCGACTCGGGAATCGAATTCACCGAAGTGCCGCCACGGATCACTCCGATGTTGAATGTGGTCTTGGGTGCATTAGGCACAGGAGTCGCGTGGAATGTCTCAATCGCCTTGGCCAGGATCACGATGGGATTGGGCGCGCCAAAATCGCTCCAGGAATGCCCGCCCGGGCCGCGCACGATCACCTCAAAGCGCCGACTGCCGAGGGCCTCGGCCACGATGGTGTCGGCGCCGGCTCCGTCGAGCACCAGGCTATAGGCAATCGAATCCTTCCACCGGGGCGTGGAAAAAATGTGGCGCATGCCGCGCAGGTCGCCTTCTCCTTCTTCGCCGACGTTGCCGATGAACACGAACGGCAGCACATGCCGGACGCGCACGGCCCGCAGCAGCGAAGCAATCCCCAGCATCGCCGCCACGCCCGCGCCATTGTCGGATACCCCCGGCCCGTAGATGCGGCTTCCCTGCTGGCGAATATTCAGCGGCGTGTTGGCGGGAAAGACCGTGTCGATGTGCGCGCTGAGCGCCACGTAGCGCTTGCCGAAGCCGGGATGCGTGCCGAATACGTTGCCCACGTCGTCGATGCGAACGTCGTCCAGCCCGACTTCGCGAAATCGTTCTGCCAGCCATTCGCCCCGCGCCGATTCGCCGAAGGGCGGCGCCGGAATGCGCGCCATCTCCATCTGCCAGTGCGCCAACTGGGGCTCCTGCAAGCGAAACCAGTTGAACGCCGATCGTACCTCAGGCGAAGCCGCCAGATGCGCCACTTCCTGTTGCACCGCAGGGGCGAGTTCCGGCATGTCCGGACGCTGGGGGGTCGGGCTCATGTGGGTATGTGCCAGTTTACAACCCAGAGGAAAGATTAGGATTGGCTAATCTGGGGCGGAATATTACGAACGGGTGGTAACCACCGCGTGTGTCAGGGACCTCTTGTCATCCTGGAGCATGCGGTTAGCGCAAAATGGCACGGGTTCCTTCGACTAAGTGGGGAATTCACTTCGTGAATTTCACCACTCATCTCAGGATGACAGAGGAGGGCTAGGACGCCAGCAGACTCCTTGTGGCACCGATCCGGCGCTCCACCATCGCCACCAATTCTTTCGTGCACGGGATTGCGATCCCGTGGCGGCGGGCGCCGCGGACGATTGGACCGGCGATCGCGTCCAGTTCCGGAGGCTTGCCTTGCGCCACATCTTTCTGCATGGAGCTCCGCATGTTCCCCGGCATTTTCACCACCGACGCGATCACGGTGTCTGCGTCAACCTTCGCTCCCTCGGCAACAGCTACCGCGCTGGCTTCCCGAATTGAGGACAATCCCAAGTCTCTCCAGTAGGGGTCGGTCAGGATTACGCCGGTCGTTATGTCGCCCGCAGTGGTCGTCAGGGCGAAGGCAGCCAGAAACACGAGCTTGCTCCACATCAGCGTGGATTCGTCGTCGATGAAGCGGCATTCGAAGCCGAGGCCCTGAAACTGTTGGACAGTGCGGCCCAGCAACGGGTGCCCCGCTGATAAGACGTTAAGGCGGGCAAACGACGACCGGTGGATGATATGCCCGGGCGCAACCCGCTCCGATTCCACTGCAATCGTCGCAGGAATGACGCGATCCGCGCCGTACTTCGACCGCAGCAACGCAAGATGATCGACGCCATTAAGCAGCGGAACGATCGCTCCCACGGACGCCGGATTGTTGAGCGCAGCTAACGCCGATTCCAACTGAGTGGCTTTGACAGTCACCCAGAGCACGTCAACCGGCGGCACTTCCGCGACACAGGAGATATCCACCTCGAAGTTGCCGAAGGGACTCTCCAGACGCAACTGCCGCGGGTAACGATCGAGCGACTCACGCTTCAGGATCAGCGTCACGGGAGCGCCCGAATGGGCCAGGCAAGCGCCGATCAGCCCTCCCACACCACCGGCGCCAAGAATGGCATGTCGCAATTGGTCGGTCATTGCGGTCAGATATTCTTCGCCGTCGCGGTGCTGATGCACTCCAGGATTTCAGCCTCAGTGAGAGTGTGGTCGCTCTGCTTGGCGCGCTGATAGATGCGATCGACGGCTTCATCAGTTGCAGGGAGGCCGTGCCGCTCCAGCCAGAACAGCACGTTGGACTTCCCGCTCATAGGGCCGATGTCGATGATCTGATCGAGCCCGAACACATGCGAGGGCACACCGGAGTACACGGTGTTGGCGAGCACGACGTCGTTCTTGTGATACGCCTTGATGATCGCGGCCGCGTGTACGCCGGTCGCCGTGCGGAACGCGTCTTCCCCGACTACCGGATAGTTCTTCGGGATGGGCACGCCGGTCGCCCGCGATACTGCCTGGCAATACTGCTTCAGCTTGGTCAGGTCCTGCTGGTCCCAGGGCGCGATGCCCATGAGCTTGAGATTGACCAGCATCTGATCCATTTGGGTATTGCCGACGCGCTCGCCCAAGCCAATGGCACAGCCGTGAACGCAATTGGCACCCGCGATGATCGCGGCCATCGAGTTAGCAATGGATAGGCCGCGATCGCTGTGACCGTGCCAATCGACGCGGACTTGTTCGCCTGAGGGCTTCACGACTTCAGCAATCACAAACCGCACCAGCGCCAGCGCCCCCATTGGAGTTGCGTGACCCGCCGTGTCGCAGATGCAGATGGCGCGAGCGCCGCAGTTGATGGCGGTCGCGTACAGCCGCTTCACGGTTTCAGGATCGGAGCGGCTCGTATCTTCGGTGACGTACATGCAGTCGAGCCCGAGCGAGACCGCGTACTTGATGGCCTTTTCGGTGGTGTGCAGAAGAAAGTCGTCGGTCCACCCCTCGGTGAATTGGCGAATCGGACTCGATCCGATGAAGGTCGCTGCCTCGATGGGCAGTCCGGTTTTCTGAACGATGTCGGCGATGGGGCGAATGTCGGTCTCGAGAGTGCGCGCCGCGCAGTTGGCGCGAATCTTCATCTTGTGGGTGACAATCTCGCGCGCCAGCGCGGTCACCGCGTCGACCGCGCGCGGGCCGGCACCGGGCAGTCCGAGATCGAGCGAGTCGATTCCCAGCGCCTCCATCAGGTGAAGGATTTCGATCTTCTCCACGATCGAAGGGTCGCGCACCGACGGCGACTGCAGCCCGTCCCGCAGGCTCTCATCGTTAAGTAGCACCGGCCCCGGCGGTTTCAGCTCCGGAGGGTGATTCTTGTTCCAGTCGTAGATGAGGTCGGGAGTGTTCATGAAAAAAGCTTCTAGCTGCTAGCTGCTCGCTCCTAGCAAACTCGTGTGGGGACAGCCGCCTCGGCTGTCCCGCCGAACGAAGTTCGGCTTGTCTTTGCCGCCGCGAGAAAGCATGTTGGATCCCAAACCCCGGTCTCTCCCGCGTTAGCTAGTAGCTAGAAGCTATTTTTCCTTCGGCGGCAGCGTCAATCCAAAGACCGAAATCATTCCCTTCCCGGCGACATTCACCTTGGTCTCTCCAGGGGTTGGCAGATACAGGGTCTTGCAGTTTTCGCAGCGATAGACTTCGGCATTCGGTCCCCAGGCTTTTTCGACGTCGCCACATTCGCGCTCGACCGCGTCGGTCTTATAAAACCAGAGCTTTAAATGCCCGCCGCAGAATTTTCCCTTCGCGTCTTTTTCGTTGCAGGCGCGTTGCCCGGCCTTTTTGACCTTTACCTTGTGGTTGGGAAGTTGCGGGACATTCTGGGCTGAAGTGGTCACTTCGCTCGTCGCCAAAGCACATACCCCTCATTCGCGCGGCAAACGCCGCCGGATTCGGCTGATGCGGCCATTGTAACCGAAAATGTGGCGCGGATACTCCGCCGCTCGGGTCCGCCCTCTCGACCAAGGCGGCCCTGTCGTATTCTAGGCAGGTCGCTACGGGCATTCACCTGCCAGATCGAGACGGCATGAATATCTGCAAAACTGCTTTTGTCGGCGCTCGCATCCTTGTCCTCTGTACACTCCTCGTTTTGATCCTGCCAACCCGCGCCCAGTCGCCGCAGAATCGGGCTGCGGTGGAGCAGGAACTGGTTCATACCGAATACGGCTTCTTTGAGGCCTGGAAAGCGAAAGACGTGGCGTATTTCCGCAATCACATTCCGGAGAATGGAGTTTTCTGGGGTGAGTACGGCACGTTTTCGCGCGAACAGCAGCTCGAGGAGCAGCAGAACTCGGCCAAAACCTGCACCGTGCAGGGATACACCTTGTCGGACTTCGGCATGCTGTCAGTGGCGAGCGGCGTCTACCTTCTCACCTACAAAGCCGAGCAGTTTGCGACTTGCGGCGGACAAAAAGTTCCGCTTCACATGAATGGCAGTTCGGTCTACATATTCAAACAAGGCCGCTGGCAAGCCATTTACAGGGCCGAGGTGCCGATTCGGGAACGTTAGGGCCTCGATCACATTGAGGTGTGATTTCAATCCCATGTCCCGAATTGAAACAGGACGACACTTGCCAGGCAGGACTGAGAGAGTAGAGACCTGAATGTTGAAGTCGAAGGCGGGAAGCTATCAGCCTGAAGAAGCGGGTGACTTCCTGTTCCCACGGTGGAGGTGTCGAGTTCTGCCACTTCTGCCGGCCCATGGCGATCGACAACGCCCAGTCGAACAGATCTCCGATGTGAGCCAGGATCGGTCCCGACGTGCGCAATCCTTCACCGCCGTGAAAATCGGAGAAGCCGGCGGGCGCGTCGCGGACGGCCTTCCCGCCACGATAAGCGAGCGTGGCCAGCGTGTGGCGCAACAAATCTCGGTTGGGATCAATGGTCTGCGGAGACCGAGCGGGCGTCGTCATGGCCACAAGGTTACACTGGTCGTGAGGAGACGAAAAGCATGGCGAACGATGTCCCACCCGCACCCGCTCAGCCCGGCCCGGTGAACCGTGGCAACGCCGAGCACTATCGCTGGTGAGACAATTGCGATGCCTGGTATCTGGTCAGCGATGACCAGCTCACCGTAATCGAGGAACTCATGCCGCCAGGCGCTGCCGAGATTCGTCACCATCACCAGAAGGCGCAGCAGTTCTTCTACATCCTGAGCGGCGAGGTCCTGATGGAGGTCGAGGACGAGACCACGTTGCTGTCGGCAAGAACTGGCATCCGCGTGCTCGCGGGACAGCGTCACCAGATTCGCAATCCGTCGTCGGGTCCAGTGCGATTTCTAGTAATCTCCCAGCCCCGAAGCCACGGGGATCGCCTTAACGAATGATGCGAGCGGGAAACACGAACTTTCGGGGCTAGGACCTAGGATCTGCCGACTCAATGTTGTTCGTAGGTGTGATTACGATGTCGGGCTCTTAGGGTTCTGTTGCACCGACGCCCATTTCGCGTGTTCCTGCGAGACCAGAGACTCAATCCTTTCCGCCAGCAGCGCATGCGGGTCGGCCGCTCCGGAGTAGGGAGCGGCCTTGCCCAGGTAGACATACTTCTCGTGCTTAAGCGATTCACAAGTGGATCGATAGGCAATCCAATTCTGCTGGTACTGGTTGAGGTGCAACATCCCCTCCAGCACAGTAATCAGGGCGCCGAGTCCTCCGGTCACCCAAAGCACACGGTCAAATTTGAACGCCGAAAGAAGCGGTATCAGTGCTGCAGCCGAAATCTCGACTACCTTGATCCGTTTATAGTATCTCTGGTTGGATATGCTCTTTCGGTCATACCATGCGATCTGATCTTCGAGCCGCTCCATCGTCGGATCAGGTCCAGGTGCTTGCGTGGCCTGAGTGCCCATGGCGGCGATTCTAACCCGTTTCGTGCGCTCCCAGATACTAACTTTCTTTCGCACCAACAACGGTTCCGGTCGAACATCGATCGGCGCGCGCAGTGGACGCAAAACGGAGTTATCCACCCGTAAGAGAAAAGTTGACGGTAATTTGCGTGTTTACCGGCACGGCTTGGCCGTTCATCACATACGGCTTGTAGCGCCAGTGCTTGACGGCGTCGATAGCCGCGGGAACCAGGAGCGGGTGTCCAATCACCAATTTTAGTTTCTCGATGGCACCGTCTTTCGAGATGTCGGCATCGAGAACTACCGATCCCTTCACGTGAGCTTGCCGCGCCAGAGGTGGATAGTCGGGCACGACTTTCTCTACGAGAAGACCAGCGGCATCGTCTGGCGACAGGCGAATGCGCTGGAGAGGTTGTACTTGGCTTTCATTTTTCGCAGGCGTTGAAGTCGATCTGGAGATCTTGGCATCCGGTTCGGCTGCAGCAGGAGGGCCGCCGCTATTGACCAGGGCGGGTTCCGCAGTCTGCCTCTGCTGGGCCGAAGTCGGTGTCTTCCGGGACGAACGCCCTTCTGATGTTGCCAGCCGCTCACCAACAACGACAACGATCGCCAGCAACAGCACGATGACTGCTCCACCCACGAGAAGCAAATACTTTCGCTGGCTTGATCTGGTTTTCGCGGTTGTCGTCGGGTTCGCCGTTGTGGTTAGCATCGCCCTTGTGGCCGGCGGCGGCGACATCTTCGGCATCGCCATTGCCGTTGGGGCAGTCCTTGACCGCACTTCTTTCGCTGCGGCGACCGCCTGCTCTCCGACCATTCCTACTGCGCTCCTGGGCTGAGCTGGTCTTGAGCCTGAATCGGATACGGGAATCGGCCGGTTCGACGCATACAGTGAGAGGAATTTCTCGCGTTCCGCTGGTGAGTTGATCTCTTCCGCGACCTTACGATAAAGATCTTTGGTCGAAGTACAGCCGGAGGCAGCGCGATTCACAAAAATATCGGCAATCGGACCAACATACAGCGCAAGGTCCCGGCTAACACGCTGCAAAGTCGCGGGATCGATTCGCGAGTCTCCGCATGGCCTCGAGGCTTCAACTGCTCTCGGTTGCGCAGTGACGGGTGCGGTCAGGACCTTTGCTGGAGCGGGCCCGGGCCCTTTCTCGACTCGAACCTTGTCTCCAATCAGACGCCGCAATGCCTCAATCAACAGCTGGGTATCCGACTTCCATCGGGCATGAGTCAGTTCAATGCAGTTGCGATACGCCAGGTCGGTGAGGTTTTCTGGCAGTTGCTCGGCGCGAGGCATCTCGGCGCCGTGCACCAGCACTGGAATGACTGGAATGTCGCGCCTCAGTGCCGACGCAGTTTCGATGCGAACGAAGTCCCCGGGATCGTCCAGACGGCGGGCTCCGTTTTCGTCTCTCGCGTCGAGCCATTGCGGGCCCATCACCACCAACAGCACGCCGCACTTCGATACGCTCTCTTCAATTGCTTTGCGAAAGTCGCGTCCCGCTTCGATGCCGGCAACATCCATGAAGACCATGTCTTCGCCAAAGCGCTGGACCAGATCGTCGAACAGTCTTCCCGCCTCACCCTGCGAGTCATTTCTACGATAGCTAATGAAGATGGCGCCCAAACTGCCCCTCCTTTAGCGAGCCGCATATAAAATCGGCTGCCTGCCCCGAGCATGGATATCCCAAGCAGTGATTGGAACAAAGTTTACTCTTTTATAAGTATGAGGGAATACAGAAGTATTAGGGAATAGCTGACTGGCTGCTCCTTTCCGATAGTCACTTACGCGGGCGACTTATAGCGCGGCTATCCAAGCAGTGGTGAGGACAAGCCGTTGCCAACAACGTCTCTACGAGACAGGCGCAGGGGCGTCGTCAGTATCAGGCACAGGTGCGCTGCAAAGGTTCGCACAACTCCGCCAGCGAAACGCTCGACGCGATCGGTAAGCCACGATTCCGGCAGCACGCGATCCCCCGTCAGGCACAGAAGTGAAATGGATCCCGGCGTGATCGGCGGTTATCCAGGCCACGGTGCCTGAAACGCATAGCGTAGCCCCACTCTCCGGCAGAGCAAAGTGCAGATCCAGTTCTTCTCCCGCGGTCAGAAAAGCGCGCGCGCCGCCATCAACACGCTGCAGCTTGATCCCGACGCCGGCCCCGCTCAAGTTCACCACCGTCACCTCCGAACAAGGCCGGTTCCGAGCACCGACGAACGCAGCAAAGTTCACGGACTCGCGGTGGTGCCTGCGTCGCCGGGCCACGGTGGCGGAGTAGGCTGCGCGGAGGCAGCGTTCGATCTGGATCGTTGACGGTGGCTTATGAATCAGAAACTTAACTCCCGCGGCAAACGCCTGCCGCAGATCGGGCAGATCGCGCACGATCGCCACCAGAACACACTCCTGGTTCAGTTTCGACCGTCGCACCGAGCCAAGAAACTCGCCCAGGTTGAGGACCTCCCGCCAATCCACCACGATCAGGTCAAACTCGTGCTCCTCGATCAACCTCAGGGCTTCGTCGCAGCTGCCCACGACCTTCGGCGTCACCTGAAACTGGACTCAGAACGCCACGGTTTGTCCGCAGAAACGGAACGTCGGAGCAGAGCAACAAGGTGTGCATGGCAAGTGTGGTCTTCGGATTCTCCATAACTTTCTCCACTCCGTCTCTGCCGGTCGTAAGCGCCCAACCGTTCGTCATTCACTCCATCGGCGCGCGGCCCTCCGGGTTGAATTGCCACCTCATCTCCGGGAACTGGGCCGGGTTACCTGGGTTCGCCCGCCCGCTCAAGGCTTCGACGACCCGAATTCGGGCTTGCGGCTTGCGCCGGCCCAGCCGACAGTTGCAAACTGATAGGGTTCGCGCGGGATCATTTTCGTCTGGATCATTTTCGTGCGGATCGTCGAGGCACGCCGCGCCCCGTCCGCCAGTAGGAGGCCCACCTCATGAAGATTCCAGTTCGAGGATCGGCAGCGCTATTGACCGCGGCGCTGATCGTGGCAGTCACCCTGGTCTGGCTGCCGGCCTACCGCCTGTTCTTTGCCATCAGCGTCGGCTTTGGACTCGTCGTGGCCGGAGCCCTCTATCTCTGGCACAAATTCCGCCCCGTGCGGGAAGAAGACATCGAGAACAAGCGCCCCTTGGGATTGAGCTAAGGGCGGGGACCAGAAAGACACGGACCAGCAACTGTGTCTGCCAGGCAACCCCGGCTTCGTGACTCCGGAATGATCCGCGCCGGTCTCGGAATCATCCTCGTCGTCGTCCCGCTGATTGCAGCAGGGGCGATCGTTGCTTTCGGTTTTGGGCACGACTTTGCAGTTGGGTCTGCAGGCATCTGGGCATTCCTGTGGCTGGTCCTCGGGACTGGCTTCGTGATTGGGGGCGTCGGGCAGACCGTCATACGTCGCAGGAAGAATCGCGGGCAAAATTAAATCGCTCTCCCGCCCTTGCCAATCTTTCGTTCTCCATTGCAAACTTGAGCATGAGGGTTCTAGCGCGGTTTCTCGCGGCGGCTACCGATGCCGCCCACTTCCCTGCTCCCAGCCTGCCGGAGGTAGCCTTCCTTGGCCGATCCAATGTCGGCAAGTCGAGCGTGATCAACTCTCTGGTTGGGACCAAGCTGGCGCGCACCAGTTCAACTCCCGGCCGTACTCGCAGCATCAACTTCTTTGAGATTCGCTGGCCCGGCAAACCGCAGCCGGAGCTCATTTTTGCCGACCTGCCCGGCTACGGGTACGCCAAGATCTCGCGCGAGATTTCGCAGGAATGGCCGAAGTTTATCGAGCCCTATCTCACCGATCGTCCCACGCTGGCCCTCTGCGTGGCATTGGTCGACGCCAGCGTTCCGCCGCAGCAGAGCGACCGGCAACTCGTGAGTTTTCTCAATTCCATGGGCCGCGAATTCCTGCTGGTGGCGACCAAGAGCGACCGGCTTTCGAATAATCAATTGCACCAGGCGCTGCGCACGTTGACCGACGAGCATCTCGCAGCCCGTCTCCTTCCCTATTCCGCCAAGACCGGCGCCGGACGCGACGAACTGTGGAAGCGAATCCGGCAGGCCGCGCAAGCTGCGACCACAAGCGAGGCCACACTCGGGACCGCGCTCGATTAGAAACCGCGAACCTGGATTCCTCTACCCGGCTAATCTTCCGCCCAGTTTGCTCCGATATGAGCCACTGAGTTCCGGCAAGGCTTGTCCGTCCACGCGGCAGCGTCAGGAACTGACCTTCGGTGATGGCGGATACCGTATTCCGCGTCAAGGACCTATGGCACAGGAACCCAACCACGGCATTTCGTATCTGATGGCTCTGAAGCGCAATGGCTCAGACGCAGCTAGCGCAGCCGCGCCGGCCCGCGAAAGCAGTCCGGAAACACAGCCGGGCGGCACAGGCAACTACCAAAGCGCACCGGCACAACCCTCCTATCACGGAGCGGAAAAGCGCCGCAGCCCTCGTTACAAGTGCGAAGGCAGCGCCCAGATGCGCGAACTGACTGCGAAGTCCACACCTGGGCGAGCTTTACCGATATCAGCCTTCACGGCCGCTAGGTTGAGGCCCAGGCCACCTATCCCGTGGGAACCCGTCTTGCAGCTCAAACTGGAAGCCAATGGCGTCAAAGTCGAGGTCACCGGCAACGTGCGCGTGAGCTATCCCTACCTTGGTATGGGGATCGCCTTTGTAAACATGACCGACGAAAATGAGGCACGCCTGCGAGACATGCTCTCCACCATCTTGCGGCCCTCGGTGATCATGGGACCGGGCATCGCTTCGTTACTCCCTACCACTGGACCGCTGGAGGCGGTAGCTCTGATCTCCGACCCCACGGCCGCGATCCAGGCGCTCGTTGAATTCTTTGAAAATCGCGAGATGTTGATGCTTGCGACGATTTCCTAAGAATCCTCCGCCGGAGTCAGAGCACTCGGCCGAAACCGACGTAGCTTGCTACGTCTTGCCGAGCGCTAGCCGGACCGGTTTTCCTTGCGCCCATCGCGGGCTCTTCGCGGCCTCGAGAGGGTAACAGTCTTGCGCACGAAGGACTCGATCTCTCAGACGAATTCATCGCCGTTCGCTATGATGGATCGTCATGTCTCTCTACCTCATCACTGGGATTGGAGGCTTCATTGGATCGTCACTCGCCCGCGCTCTGCTCGACCGCGGCGAGCAAGTTCGGGGCGTAGACAACTTCTCCACCGGCAAGCGGGAAAACATCGCAGAAATTCTGGATCGCATCGACTTTCGCGAGGCCGACCTTCTCGACGCCGACGCCATGCATAAGGCCTGCGCCAGCGCAGACTTCGTCTTACATCAGGCGGCGATTCCCTCCGTGCCCAAATCCGTTCTGGACCCTCTCGGCAGCAACCGGGCCAACATTGACGGCACCGTCAACCTGCTGGTCGCGGCGCGCGATGCCAAGGTGAAGCGCGTCGTCTATGCCGCTTCGTCGTCGGCCTATGGCGACACACCAACCCTGCCCAAACACGAAGAAATGAAGCCGGACCCGATCTCTCCCTATGCGGTGGCAAAACTCGCCGGCGAACATTACATGGTTTCGTTCTATCGCTGCTATGGCCTCGAAACCGTGTGCCTGCGCTATTTCAACGTGTTCGGACCGCGGCAGGACCCATCCTCTCCCTACTCCGGAGTGCTGGCCAAGTTCATCACCTTGATGCTGCGCGCCGAGCAGCCCACCATCTTCGGCGACGGCGAACAGAGCCGCGACTTCACCTATATCGACAATGTGGTGCACGCCAACCTGCTGGCCTGCACGGCCCTCGCGGACCAAGTTGCGGGACGAATGTTCAACATCGCAACCGGAGACAGAATCACACTCAATGAAACCTTCAAAGCGCTACAGGGGCTGACCGGATTTTCTGGACAGCCCGTTTACGGTCCGGAACGCAGCGGCGACATCAAACACTCGCTGGCGGATATTTCGAAAGCAGAAGCCGAGTTCGGGTATCGAGTCACGGTGGAGTTCGAAGAGGGCCTGCGCCGCACCGTGGACTGGTATCGCGGGAGGTGAATCCGAGCGCCGGATTTGCGTGCCGGTGAGTGCAAGAACTCAGTCGTCGAGTCGCAAACCTTAGGCGGCCAGCGTTCACTGGACCCTGATTGTGGTTGGAAGGACTGATCCTCACCACAAGAGACTGCCCGGGCACGAGGTCCGCGAATTGCCCAGTCAGTCGCGAATTTTCAAACGGACAACCGGCGACGGACTCGATGAGGTCTCGGAAAATGCAGCACAATTTCCCGGTTGATTTTCATAGGTTCCGGCTTCAATAGCTCTGCGCGATTCTTCGGCATCTTGCCGCCCAGAATCCGGCAAATATTGACCAGTGAACGGCTGCCGCAAACCATGCAGATGTCATGCGGGCTGTCGCTGACAACGTCGCATTCAGCGCACAACACAGCGTGCTGCAGTGCTACAGCATTCAGAGGTTGGCCAGCCGCAAGCAAGTTACCAGCGTTCGATTGGTTCATCACAGGCCCCTGGGAAGAGGTTCTTCATACAGAGCATTTTGCTGGAGATTGCTAGGGTGTGAGAATGGCCCATGTGGGTCATTCTGTGTTTATTCTCCACTAGGAGAGTTTCTGTTCCAGGGCGGCGTTCCCAAACGCCCAAGCCAAAGACAATTTGCATTCCTCGTCTGCTGCGAAATTGCTGACCAATGTCTGATTGCCGATCCTGAGGCTTTTATTGCCATTTACCTCAATGCATTATGAAAGAGGTATTACGCCAGCTGGGCTACCATGGGAGTGGTTGAGCCGCGTCAGTGAGCCACTCTGGCTTGACCTCTTTCAGCTTAAGGTGCTTCTGTACGCCATAAGCCATCGCCATTTGGCCCTTGAGAGTCAACATCTCGTCCGTGTTGCGTGCTGCTTCCCCTGTTTGTCCGAAGTCCAACCACACGCCACCGGGCCAACACCGCGCTTTTACAGATCGCTCCACTCCGCACCGACTTACGTCGTTATCGACCCAGCCCAATTTTTGATTACCGGCGTCCGCTGTCCGTGTTAGATCAAGACTCAGGTTCTGAAGTAGCCACTGGCCCGCACAAAACTGAAATTCGGGCGGACGAATGGAATCATCGTTCGGGCCTGATTGCCAATTAATCACTCCGTCAAGGACGATTGAAGCTGCTCCGGCCCGAGCCAATGCCCATGCAAAACGCAGTAAGTCGCCATCGTTGTCGGGGCCGTGGCCGAGTGCGAGAAAACGATACTAGGCAGCAGTTCGTTTCCATCAGGAATGAAGACCGTAGCTCCTACGTTTCCGCTCTTTTCCATCACGGTGAATCGCTGAACGGTGATGGCTTCAACGTGGCCAACATCGGAGGTACCACTAACATGGATGAAGTTGCTGAGCGGTACATGCACCGAACAGACCGAAGACTGCCATGCAATGCACGACCACGCGGTTCATTCGTGCTAGCCTCCGTTCGTCCGCACCCATTTTAATCCTGTTGAGCGACCAGTGTTTTAACCAGGCGTTTCACTCAGAACCCCGGGTTGAGCGATTTATCTCTCGCCTGGGCGTCACGGACTTCCGAAGCCGCAAGCCCCTTCATTACGTTGGTTATCTACGTCCCCATTACGCCGGTCGCTACAGTGAAGGCATGCCTCTTTCCTCGATGGTGGTTTCGCGCGACTGGCAGGAAGTCAGTGTTCTGGAATGTATCCTCGGCAGCCTTCACATGGATGTTGCGGTTGAACAGGAACCGCAGCGCGCCCTAACCCGCATCACCAAGTCAAAAATCGATGCCCTCATCGTCGATTGCGATCTGAACGGAAGTTCGCAGTTCCTGCATCAGTTGCAGCGCGAGGAAAAGCGCTCCAACACCGTGCCTCTCGTCATCATGGGCGGTCCGCATTGCAACCGCACTCTGGAAGATACTGGCGCCTTGTTTGCTTTCGAGAAGCCAATCTCCGTGGAGCAAGCCGTGCGCACGCTCTCGGCCGCGCGCAGCATGATCCTCGACGGACGCCTGCGCTACCATCGCGCCGGCCTGGAAGTGCCCGTGTCGTTAAACTACCGCGGCCGCAAACAAGCGGAAGGCCATCTGGTCAACGTGAGTCAGGGCGGAATGCAGATTCATACCGCAACCGCGGTCGAAGCCGATAAACCACTGCAAGTCTCGTTCGAGCTTCCCGGCGCCAGATCAGGCTTAAGAGCACAAGCCGAGATTGCGTGGCAGGACAAGCGCGGTAACCTGGGCATCCGCTTCGTAAAGATAGCGCCGCGCCAGCAACGCACCCTGCAACTCTGGCTAGCTCAGCAATACTTCGCCAACTGAAATCGTAGAGACGTAGCTGGCTATGCTCTGCCGCCCGCTCAACGGAAACGTGCGTCGTCGTCGCGGTCAGCCTCCGCGTCCGCAGCCGCCAGACGCGCCAACCGTGTACCGAAGCTTGACCCTCCGAACGTCTTGAAGAACGCCCAATACAGGCCGCCCAGCACGATGGCCGCGCCCGTCGTCATCGTGAACGGCCATTTGGGCGCCTCTCGTGTGACCGAGAGAAACACCAACCCGAACAGCAGCAAGGCTGCGATCACAATCAGTGTGTTGACCGTCCAAGCCAGGCCGCGACTGGAAAGCGGTTGCGACAGCCAATCCAGTGCGGGCTCCGGCATCGGTCGAGCCGTGGCCGAAATGGCATCCGGCACCGCGGTCGATTCCTGCACCGGCAACTCAATCACGTTCACGGGTGCTGGAGAGACGATGAGCCCTGCTTCTTCTTCCGCTTCTACAACCCCGGTAGCCGTTCCCGAGGAGCGGTCCGCAGCCGTGGAAGGTCTTGCGACGGCTGCCGACGCAGATGCCGCCGCGCCCAGCCCGGCCTGGGCCCCCTGCCAGGGAACCGCAAGCCCGGAAAGCAGGTCCCCGAAAATCCACTCATCAATCTGCCGGGCCACGCGCGGAGACAGGTCGAGGAAACGGATGCCGCATTGTCCCGAGAAGGTGGACCAAACCACCTCACCCCGGGTCTCCACGCGCAACCGGGGATAGCGCAGTTCGAAGCGCACTCGCACTTGCTGCCGCGGACGAATCGCCGCCACCGCCTGCACCCCGATGCCGCCGTGCGTAAGATTGCGAATGATCCCGCCGTTCGCCTGGTCCAGTGTGACGTAGCTCAAGATGCGCAGTTCGTGCCTATGCCGGGTTCGCCCCAAAGGCGGGGGAGACGGTCCTGCTTGCATGCACCTACCTCCGGGGAAAGTCGCAGGGGTGGTTTGTTTTAGCCAGAAATTATTGTCAGAATTCTATGGCCCGGACGGGCCATGGCTTAGTAACTCGATTGGTACCGCCCGATAAACCGGCAGGGGGGCCTCCTCCGACCGAAAAATGGCGTAAACTCTCGCACATTGGGTAGCTTCGGCGTCTTGTATCGGGGCCAGGGGATGGGAGCAGAAGTTGACCACGGGCAACAATCTCAGCCGCGAAACGCGAAAGAATGTATATAGGAAGCGATCCCAGCCGCAAAGCGGCGATAGAATGCTGCCCGCAGCTTGCCCTGAGCTTGCCGAAGGGGCGCAAGCCGCGGGTTAGACAAGTGAAAACGGCAAGCCCCGCAGAGTCTGCCCTGAGCGCAGCCGAAGGGGGCGAAACAGAGGCTAGGCGTAGGCTCCAAGGTACATGCCCAAACGGTCATGCCAGGTAATTGCAACTGGGGCCAAAGACCGATAACTTACTTTGTGAACTGTCTTTAATGGCAACCATACCCACCAAGCCGGGCGCGGACATATCGACGCCCGTCACCGCAGCCAGCGTGCCCTCGTGGCCGCGCGGGGAGAATCCCGCTTCCAGCGTCCTCTCCGGCCAAGTGGTTGGAAACCACTCCGGCAATGGCGATTCGCCACAAGATTATTCTTGGCAAGATGACGCCATCGAGAAGCCGTCTCAACGCGACGCGCTGCAGGCTTTGCTGGCTTTCTCCGCGCTGCACGAGCAAGTGCGCCGCAGAAAAGCGCTGGCCGCACGCCACCGTAGTTTCGACGCCGGTGCTCCGCTGGCCGAGTTCGAAGAGAGTGAACTGTTCGTTCTCGACGAGGTGCTGCAACTCGTCGCCGAGCGCGCGGTCGCGATCACCGGTGCCGATGGCTTGGCCATTGCCCTGGCACAAGACAACGAGATTGTGTTGCGCGCCTCGGCAGGCACGGTCCGGCCCGACGTGGGCGCGCGCATCGACCGCGATTCGGCGTTCTCCGGAGCCTCCTTCCGCATGGCGCAAGCGGTGAACTGCGACGACACCGAAACGGACCCGCGGGTCAACGTACAGGCCTGCCGGCGCCTGGGCGCGAGGTCGATGGTCGCCGTCCCGCTGTGTGGGCGCCGCCGCGTCATTGGACTGCTCGAGGCGTTTTCCTCCTGGCCTTTCGGTTTCAACGAAAGCGACGTCCGCAACCTAAGCCTGCTCGCCGAACTGGTCGTAAGCGCGCTCAAGCCGGAGGATGAAGATCGTTTCGCAGAAGCGGCCGAGGCAGCCGAAACCAAGCTGAAGGTGCCTCCGCCCACGGCAGCAGAGTCGCCGGCGATCGTGACACCAGTTGTCGCTCCGCCAGCCCCGCCGGTTGTTGCTCCTCCTGCCCGGACGGCTGTCGCTCGGCCACCGGTACCATCGGAGCCGCCCGCTCCAGTCGTTGAATCAAAAACGGCTGAACCAAAGACGGTTGAGCCGAAACCAGCCGAGTCGAAACTGGTTGAGCCGAAAACGTTTCAGGCGCCCATCCCCGCCGCGACCACCACATTCGCTCCCGCCCCAATTCGAGCCCTCCCAGTGCCTGCTCCGGCACCGGTTGCGCCTGCGCAGAAGGCGGCGAGCCTCCTCAAGTTCGAATCGCCTAAGTTTGAGCCGCCTGAGTTCGAACCACCCATCTCAGCCGAGACCGGGACGGCGCGCGTTCTCAGCCTCGGACGAGAACTCGAAGAAGCGCCGCGCAAGCCCCGTGCCTTGATTCTGCTGATCTGCTTTCTCATCGTGGCCGCGTTTGCGGCCGGCTTCTGGTGGAAGTGGAGAGCAGCGCAACTCGGCGAACAAATGGTGACCGAACCGTCCGTCTCAAACACCGCAGGCGGCGGGCTCGGTACGGCCTCATCAAATGCCTCCGCGAGTCCCTCGACCGATGGGAATTCCGCTCCGGATGCGACTGTGGGGGCCGATGAACAGCTCAATGCGCCGGCTGCTCCCCAGGATCTGGCAAAGTTTCCACACATCACTGGAGTCCGTCACTGGTCCTCGGCCGACACGAGTACGGTCGTTCTCGACCTCGAAGATCAAGTGCAATACGAGGCACACCGCCTTGCCGGACCGGACCGCATCTATTTCGACCTCCACGACACGCAGCTACCGCCCGAACTCACTGCGCGGTCGATCGAAATCGGCGATGCCTTGCTGAACCGCGTCCGCGCGGCGCAACCGGTGGCCGGCATGACCCGCGTCGTGCTGGAAACGCGCGGCGACTCGAATTTTTCCGTCAGCCTGGAGCCGAATCCCTATCGCTTGGTCGTGGAAGTACGAAAGATTGGTTCGAATCCTAAGGGTGCGGTGAATCTGTTCCCCAACGCCGAAGCGGAGAAGAGCCGCCTCGCGATCGTCATTCCACCGCCGACGAAAGAGGATCTGCAACTGCGCGCCCATGTGCCCAAAATGCGCATCGTGGTCGATGCCGGCCATGGCGGCTGGGACCTCGGCACCGTGGGCCGCCGCGGCCTGCTCGAAAAAGATCTTGTGCTGGAAATCGCCGAGCGCCTGGGCAAACTGCTCGAGACCCGCCTGGGCATGGAAATCATCTACACCCGCCAGGACGACAACTACCTTCCGCTCGACCAGCGCGCCGAGATTGCCAACCACGCGCAGGCTGACCTTTTCGTCTCGGTTCACGCCAACTACAGCGACCTGCCTTCGGCGCGCGGCGTGGAGACGTACTACACCAACAAGTTTTCCGCTCCCGGCTCCAAAGAGGCTGGAGCCAAGGATGTAGACAGCCACGGAAACGCGGCTTCCAACAGTAAGTCCGGCGTGATGTCCGCGCTCTCGCCCGCCGACCTGCGCGAACGCGTCGAACAATCGCGGCACCTCGCAGCCAGCGTGCAGCGAGCTTTGTACGGAACGCTGGCTGTGCAGAACCCCGGCCTGCGCGACCGCGGCATCAAGGAAGCCGGATTCGTAGTGCTGACCGAAAGCGCCATGCCCGGAATCCTGGCGGAAGTTTCCTTCGTCAGCAGTCCAGCAGACGAACAGAAACTGCGCAGCGACGGCTACCGCGAACAGATCGCCGAAGCACTGTACAAAGGCATCGCGCGCTACGCGGCCAGCTCAAAAAATGTGAAAGTCGCGAGCGCCGCGAAGTAGTACATGCGGAGCTCAAGATTTTGTCCAGTTCTCGCCATATCTCACGGCCACAAGTCCTTAGAAATTAGGATTTTAGGGGAAGACGAGGAAAAAACTGTAGAGATATATATCAGGTCACAATCCCCACCCTAGTCGCACAGAACGCGACTAGGATGGGGCACCCTCGGGATCGAAAAGATCGAAGTCAGTTCCCTGCTGGCACGCCCCCGTACTTTTCGAGCCACTTCAGTTCTTCGCGGACTTTGATTTTTCCGTGCCAGGGATTCTTGGCCAGCGAGTGTCCTTCGCCGGGGAAGATCAGCAGCTTGTTCGCAATGCCGAGCGAGTAGAGCGCGTGCTCCAGCAAGTAATCTTCGAGCACGGCGACGCGGATGTCGTCGGCGCCGGCGACCATGTGTGTGGGGGTGCGGATCTTGTCGATCTGGAAGATAGCGGCCTCGTCGTGATAGCGCTGCGCCGCTTCCCACGGACGTCCGCCGAGGAAGTAGGCGTCGTCATACGTCGTGTCGTCGTTGCCCCAGTTCCCGACGTGCTCCACCGAGCCTGCGCCCGTGACTGCGGCTTTGAAGCGCGTGGTCTGGGTGATGAGCCAGTTGGTCAAGTATCCGCCGTAGCTGTAGCCGCCGATGGTGAGGTAATCGGGATCGGCGATGCCGTCTTTCACCAGCGCGTCGACGCCTTCGAGGATGTCTTTGCCCGGACGCGACACGATCTGGGGAACGATCTGCATGAGAAACTTGTCTCCGTATCCACTGGAACCGCGGTAGTTGGGCTCGAAGACGAGCCATCCGTTGGTGGCGGCGAGCGCGGCCCACTGGTACCAGTCGGCCTCGAAGTGATTGCCGTCGGCGTCGGCGGGGCCGCCGTGGATGAAGGTGAGCATGGGCAAGTGCTTGGCTTCGAATTTGCCGGGAGGATAGATCAGCATGCCTTCGACGGTGGTGCCGTCATCAGTCTTCCACCGGTAGGGCTTCCCTTGCGGAAGATCGCGCTCAGTAAACAGTTTGTTGAAGGAAGTGATGGCGCGGGCGTCATCGAGTTTGCCGGAGCCGTCGGCGAGATAGACTTCTTCGGGCTTGCCCAGAGAAGAATAAACGAAGGCAACGCGCGGCGAGTGTGCGGAGACAGAAAGGTCGCTGTAAGTCCCCGGCCATCCGCTGAGGCGGTGCAGCGACTCGGATGGTTTGTTCACCGAGTACATCTGAACGTCAGTGCCGGCGCGGGCGGCGGTAAGCACAGAGTCGCCGGCGACGGCGTAGTGCTCGACCGGACCGATGAAATCCTTGCTCCATTGCTCGACGGAGTCGGTGTCGGGCTTTTCTGTGTCAACCCAGTAGAGATGCGGCTGCAGATCGCGGTAGGGGCCGGAGACGTCGCCGATTTCGACGCTGAAGAAGATGTGGCGGCCGTCGTTGGCCCACTGGGAATGAATTTCGACCGCTTGGTTGTGGGTGATGCGGCGGGGTAGGGTGAGCGTCGGCCCAGCTTTCGCGTCGCTGCTGGCAGTCGCGGGCAGGAGTGCCCGCGCCACACTCGGCAGATCAATAGTATAGAGTTCGACATCTTCGACCTTTTCCTGGCGTTGGTTGATGGCGTTGGTCAAGAAGGCGAGTTTGTTGCCAGTGGGCGACAGGAGCAGGGCGTCGACGCGCAGGGATGTGGTCGCGATGGCCTGAGCACCAGGAGTAACGTCCTCTTTGTTCTTCTTTTCTTTCTCGGAATCTGGCGTCACTTTGGCGGCCGTGGCCTCGTGGCGGGCGAGTGCGGAGCCGAGGTCGAGTGCGAACATTGCGTCGCCGCGTTCCGCGGTGCGGTACTGCACCACGTCTTTCCATTCTTCTTTGTAATCGTCTTTCTGTTGTTTGCTCCAGGGCTGGCGCGTGGCGAAGTAAATAGTCTGCGAGTCTGCCGACCAAGAGAATGCGTGGACTCCTTCTTCGCCTTCGGTCACGGCAAAAGCCTCGCCGCCGTTGGGCGAGATGAGGTAGAGCTGGCTTGCCTCGTCGTCTTTCGAATCAGAGTCGGAGTCGCTATCGCCGCCTTTTTCGGCGGAGTTCTTGCGCTCCGAGAGAAAGGCGATCCAACGGCCGTCGGGCGACCACTTCGGGCCGGAGTCGTGCCCGGATTGCGTCAACTGGATCAGCACGCCGCCCTTCGCATCGTCGCGGTAGAGCCACAAGTCCTTGCGAAAGAACTTCTGATCCCAGTCGGCGCGCTCGGTGACGATCACCACGGAATTGCCGTCGGGCGAAATCTCCAGCGCGGGAAAGCTTACGGAGTTGAAGAACTCGTCGAGGGTCAACTTCGGCCTGGCTTTCGTTTCGGTTTGGGCCAGAACGACAAGCGCGCAGCTCAAAGTCATGACCACTACAAAAACCGTTTTACAGATTCGCATTGGGCCTCTGGGGAACAAGGTTTTTACAACGCGGGAATCGGGTGAGGCAAGTAAGGGGGCGCCGTTGGGCGTGCTCACTTCTGCGGATTGGCGCCATAAGGTCCACAGCAACGCGGCAATGACCGGGACCGAGAGCTGGACATGGGTCCAGAGCGAGAGAGGGCCGGGCAACGGCAGAACATATGCGAGATACACAAGCAAGAAAAGCGGGGCGGAGAGAGGGCGCCGCGGGTTGCTCAAGGTCCAGTCCACAAGCAGTGGCAACACGGAGGCAAGAACCAGCAAGTCGTACACGAACAGATGCGGATTAACCAGCACCGCCGCGAGTGTCAATGCGGCGAACCGCAGTGCCAGTGGGGACGAAGATCTCCATGTGCCCGCTGCGATGGAGACGACCGCGATGGAGCTGACAACATACAGCGGAAACGCAACATTGGGCCACGGAATCAGCAGCGACCAGAACGAGCGCAGCGAATGCATCTGAATGGGGGCGAGGTTGAGTTCGACGGTGCCGATCCAGCGTGGGATATGCGAGAGGGCGTCGAAGTAAACGCGCATCAGGGGAGAACCGAAACGGGCCCATGTCAGAACCAGCTGAGCGCTCGCCGAGCCGACCAGAGTGGCGCATGTAATCCACGACCGCCCCAGCAGCAACACCAAAGGAACGGCAACCAGAAATTGAGGTTTGAAGATGAGCAGACCCAACGCAATTCCCGCGAGCCAATCCCGATCCGAGCGAAACGCAAGCCAAGCAACCGTAAAACAGGCCAGTACCAGAACGGAAACCTGGCCGCGAACGAAGAAGTGAAACAGCGGAGGATAGGCCACTGCGGCGATGGCGACAATCGCGGAATAGGGAGCCAGGCTTGAACACGTTTTCACAACCGCATAAATGCAGCCGCTGTAAATGAGCAGGCTCAACGTCACCCAGATCAATGCTGCGACCGGAAACGAGAATCGCGTGAGCGGAACGAACAGGAGCGCGACTTGAGGGCCGTAGAGATTTGGCAGGCGCAGATCGGATTGCCGGCCGATGATCTGGAATTCCTCGGTGGCGATCACCCCCTGGTCGTAGAGTTCCGGGGCGCGGCTCTGCGCGATCATCCGGGCTGATACGTAGAACGGGAGGAAATCCTGAAACTTGATGTTGCCAGCGCGGTCGAACAGTCCGGGCGTGGCAAAGTCAACGGCGCAGACTCCCCACAGGCAAAGAGCAAGAATAACGGCCTGCGCGCGAAGCCGGCGCGGAGTCAGCCACGCCACGGCAGCGCCAAGCCACATCGGGATCACCGCACGGGGGGAGGCCGTCACGGCGCTGGCTCGGCGTGCTTGAGCGCGTCGTCGAGTGTTTGGGCCACGTGGGGAACGCTCGGGGCAACGACAATGCGCCAGCCGTCATCGTAGTTGCGAAATCCGGCCGTGGATTTGTAATGCACTTCGCTCGAGTAAAGAGCGGCGCCGATCTCGTTCAGCGGAACCCATTTCCAGGTGAAATCGACATCGGCAACGTTGCCCTGTTTGCTAACCCCGGTGATCTCCAGCAACTCTCTTCTTGCCACCGGGATTGCGAATGAGGGCTTGCTGGCCTCGTCGGTGGAGACGAGGGCGCGAACCGTATCCACACCGGAGGGAGTCAGCAGAATGTCCCAGCATGGCGGGGGAGCGAGTCCGGTCCTGCAGGGGGAATTGGTGGCTGAGATCCAGCCGTGGTGCTGCAGTACGAGATACTCAGGCGCGAGATAGACTTCGTTCGACACCAGTCCGGTTTGAAGGACGAAATGCTGCGGATCGCGGAAGGCGTCGGATGAGGAGATCAGATCACGGGCGAGGCGCCGGGACAGGAAATCGCGCGGAGAGCAGGATGCGAACAAGAGGAGACCGACCAGACAGAGGATGGATTTCTTCCACATGAACTTGGGGATGAACTTGAAAGACCAAGCCGGGCTTCGCCCGGCGGACAGCCGAGGGCGGCTGTCCCTACATGAACCGTTCTTTCCACGCGTTGCCTTCGCCACACGAATCAACGAGTGATTGTAAACAAACGAGACCGTTCGTGCGGGAGGAAAGGACGCGCCGTAATCTGGCCGGAGAACTGCGTGTCCCAGCGACCTGGAATATGGCGGGCGCATCGAGGGCAGCGGCCTTCGGGCGTGAGGCGATACTCTTCGATCAGATATCCGTAGCGGTGGATGAGGACCTCGCTGCACTGCGGGCAGCGAGTGTCTTCCCAGTCCTTAACACGTCCGGGCAAATTGCCGGCGTAGATGTAGCGCAGCCCGGCGGCTCGGCCGATTTCGGCGGCGCACAGCAAGTCTTCCATGCTGGTGTCGCGCTGGCCATCGTCCTGCATTTTGTAGTCCCTGTGAAAGGCGGTGACGTGCCAGGGAATGTCGGGCGAAATGCCCGCCAGGAATTCGGTGAGGCGGCGGATTTCGTCGGCAGAGTTGTTGAAGCCGGGGATGAGCAGGGTGACGATCTCCAGCCAGAGCCCCATGGCGTGAATACGGCGAATGCTGTCGAGAATCGGGGCGATGCGTCCACCGAGTTCGTGATAGTGGCGATCATCGAAGCTCTTGAGATCCACTTTGTACAAATCGAGCCACGGCCTCAGGTACTCAAGAACCTGGGGCGTGGCATTGCCGTTGGACACGTACCCGGTAAGCAGACCGGCGGCCTTTGCCTCTTTGAAAACAGCGACCGCCCACTCGCTGGTGATCAACGGTTCGTTGTAAGTGCTGACTAGAACTTTCGCACCCTGATCAAGAGCGTCGCGCACCAGGTATTCCGGCGACACTTCGAGCGGTGGCGAGATTGCGTTGGGGTCGCGCAGTGCCTGCGAGGTCACCCAGTTCTGACAGTAGCCACAATGCAGATCGCAGCCGAGCATGCCGAAACTGTAGGCTAGCGCGCCGGGGTAGGCGTGAAAGAACGGCTTTTTCTCGATGGGATCGCATTGCATTCCGGCCGTATATCCCCAAGGCACGTAAAGCGTTCCAGCGCGGTTGTAGCGGACTTTGCAAACGCCGGCCTGGCCTTCGGGAATCGGGCAGCAGTGGCCGCAGGAGAAACAACGAACGCGATTGTGCTCGAGCTTCTGGTAGAGAGCTGCGTCTGCCTCGCAGACTCTCTCATCGAGAACATCACGGAGCGTAGGCACGGGACCTCTAGCTGTATTCTAACGCTGCGGGAGAAGTCCGGGCCTAGTAGATAGGGATCAGTGGTTCATGATCGGAATCAGCGCCCGGCCGCCGGTTTCGCTCTGGCGCCATGTTGCTGGAGCCATCGGCTGGCATCCAGTTCGATAGCGGTAACTTGGTCCCGCGTCAAATGGGCGGCCACGAGGGGCGCAAGAACCTTGCTGTTTTCGTCGCCGCTGGCGCGAGCCAGAGCCATCCAGAAATAGGCTTGATTGAAGTTCTGTGGGATATCCCTTCCACGAAAGTAAACGGACCCAAGCTTGGACTGGGCTGCAGTGTTCCCCTGCTCGGCAGCCTTGGTGAACCACCGCACCGCTTCGCGTTCGTTCGGCGTTACGCCGTCGCCGGTGGCGTAGCGTAGTCCCAAAGCATTCTCGGCGGTAGGATCGCCTTGCAGCGCCATACGGCGCAGTTGGTTTAAGGTTGCGGTCTCGACGATCGCGCTGTCGACGGCGGGATCGCCAGCAGAACGATCGACGGGCTTCGGCGCTTGAGAAGAGGCCAGCACTGTCTGCAGTTGGCCACGTCCGTGTTCACTCAGCTTGCTCTGAATCAATGGCGCGGAGAAATAGCCCAGAACCATGGCGATCACGCCTGCTGCGAAGATCAGCAAAAACAGATGCGTCCCGGGCAGGCTGATCCCGCCGTTGCTTTTGGATTCCGGATTCTTGTCTTGATCGGGCGCGGAAGCAAACAGCACACTGCCCGGGGTCGGCGCGAAGTCGACCGCCTCGGGTGGCGCATCGAGCGCCGGCATATTTTCGGCTCGGGCCGCGCGATTCAGCGCGGCAAGAACGGTTTCGGCGAGGCGTTGCAGCACTCTGCTTTCGCTCTCGCTGAAAGCATTGGGCTGGGCGGAGAACACTTCCAGAATCCCTACGGACTTGCCGCCTACACGCACCGGGACCGCGATCATGGAGCGAATGCCCAGAGCACGACAACTCTCGGGGTCGACGCGTGAATCGTTTTCGGTGTCATCGCAGCGTAGCAATCTTCCGGTCTTCACGCACTCGCCAGAGAATCCGGATCCAACCTGCAAGCGTGCGTCGTCGGGTGGAGCATCCGGGCCAGCACTGGCGCGACAGACCATAAACTCCGGGTCTTGATCGGCGAGTGCGATGGCCGCACCAGATGCATGAATCAGGGTTTGGGTGCGCGTCGCAATCAATTGCAGGGCCGCACTAAGATCCGCGCCCAGCGCCTCGACTTCGCGTTGGATGGCGGTCACGGCAGCCAGCATGTCGGTGTAGCTGGGGCGCGGAGCAACGTGTTCCAACTGCGGCGGAGGGGCGCCGCTGGCATCATCGGCGTTGGCCACGGAGGCCACGGCGTTCAGGAAGAGCCACTCGCGCAGGCGGAACACGGAGAAAGGCGGCAGTTCGGCAAAGCGCAGCCCCACGCGGCCGTCAGCGTTCGACCAGATGACTTGACCCGAGGTGTAGATGTGATCCGGACACTCAGCCAGATCGAGGCAAAGATTCACGCGCCTGCCGACTTCGAGCGGAGCGGGACACTGAATCGCGACTCCTTCTTCGCTGACATTCAGGATCTCGTGCAAGTCGAGCATGGCGCCTTTGGATTCACCGGTGAAAGTCGCATAGGCGGGAGTCTGGATTTTGTGTCGCACGCGACGGCGACGGTTAGTAGCAGGTTTCCCGACCGAAGTTGACGCAGACATGGAATGGGGCCCTATATTCGAAGTTACATATTAACGCGGGTTCGTGGAAAAGTAAGCAAGGAAGACAAAGAAGAAAAAACACAGTAGGCCCACGAGGCCCGCCCAACCGCCGTTCCGCCAGGATAGCCGGCGTCAGAGAGGTTTGCTTTGCGGAAGGACAAATTCTGGCCAGGGGACCTGGGGGGCAGGGCGAAACCGAGGGTTTTGGTGGTCATTTGGGGTGGCGGTGGTCATTTGGAGCATCGCCCCCCACCCCCCTCTGCCACCCTAAAGCGTCAGGCGGCCGGGCGGGCTTGAGCCCTTTGCAGGGTGGAGATGCGGGAAATCGCCGCAACCATCATGCTGGAGAGAAGCTGCATGGTGGCGACGTCGCGCTCGTCGAACGCTCCTGGGTTCGAGGAAAGCACCTCAAAAACCCCCAAATGCGCCGGTAATGGCGCAGCGGGGAGACCAGGATGGAGCGGGCTCCCAGGCGGCGGCAACTGGCCAGGTCGACGCGCGGGTTGCGCTCGGCGTCATGGCAAAGCATGACCCTCGCCCGATCGGACCGCTTCGGCCGAGATGCCGCCCTCGGTTTGCAGGCGAACTCCGAGGTCGGGAGCGGTGCGGCCGGCCCGGGCACGGCAGACGATCTCGTCACCGGCACGAAGGGCGATGGCTGCTCCGGTGGCGCCGGTCAACTGCTGGGCGCGCTCCGTGATGGCGCTGATGGCAGGCTCCAGCTCAAGTTCCGCAGGGTGGATCTCGAATTCCTCAGGCAGCGTTACTGCACGAAAGCCCGCAGCGGGATGAACTGCGTTGGCTACGCGAAGCTGGCTGCGCATGGCGAGCGATGGAACCCGCGAGCGATCGGCCACGTCGATCACGGCAGGGTCGGGCACCGACCGCAGCAGATCGCGAACTAAGCTGTCGAGTTCGGAGTCGGTGATGAGATGAGCGGTCTGCTGGTGGCGCAAGGATCCGCCCAGCACTCGCGAAAGTCCGATCAGAGCACGGTTTCCGCACGCAACAGTACGGCTTGCTGCTTGCACTGATCAGTTCGCACTGAACACAAAATGTGCCTGACTGCAATGGGACAAACGGAATATCCCTAAAAGTTGTGCCATACAGTGTCTTGCCAAACATGAGTGCAGAGCCTCTCTTGCCGTCACGGTGGAGTCGAAGGTAAATAGACATTGGGAGAGGCAGAAGTGACGATAGAGGTTCCGGGTGTGGAAAAGGGGGAGGAAACTTTTGGCGCAATCTTCCCATCCGGGGCCGAGCCCAGCGGCTAAAGCCGGGGAACGCCGGGAAAACTGATACGGCACGCCTGAAAGCGCGCCCGGATACGAATCGTTTTTTCGAGACTCTAACAGCAAGATTTGCAAGATTTTGCTGCGGTTGATTTCAATGGGTGAGTCGATTATGCTAGAAATATCACCGGCGAACGGCCGGAACCAAGACTGGGGGAAACCATGGAATGGACCGCACCCGCTTTTGAAGAGATCTGCCTGAACTGCGAAATCAATTCCTACGCCAGCGCGGCGCTCTAAACGACGCTTCGCTTTTTATCCGGTCTTAGGCCTCGCCTCGCAAGATGATTTCCGCGATGCGCTCGGCTGCTTGCCCATCCCAAAGGGGCACGCGATGATTACTGGTTTCTGTCCTGCTCACCAGAGTTGAATTGCGTTTGAGTGCTTCGCTTTTCAGAACTTCGAGGGCGGCTGCGCGAAGCCGCTGAAGATCCCTTCCTACAAGCTGATTCGTTCCATGACTGATGGTGATCGGCCGTTCCGTGTTCTCGCGCACGGTGAGGCAAGGCACGCCCAGGAACGTTGTTTCCTCCTGAATTCCGCCGGAATCAGTAATCACCATCGCCGCACGGCGCTGCAACGCCAGAAATTCGAGATAGGGTAGAGGCGCAAGCAGCCGAAGACGCTCTCCCAGGCCGGGTGCGGGGCCGAGGTCGTCGAGTCGTTGGCGGGTGCGTGGATGAACCGGGAACACAACATGGAGTTGGCTGCTTAGATCTGCGAGCGTAGCCAGTAAGTCGCGCAACCAGGGCGCGTCGTCCACATTGGACGGGCGATGAAGGGTAACGAGCGCATAGGGAGTTGGCAACCGCGTCGGAAGGTGCGCGTCGGCGAGCGGAAGCAGGCGCACTAGCGTGTCAATCATGACGTTGCCGACGCGGTGGATCTTGCCCGGATCGATGCCCTCGCGCACAAGATTCTCGTCGCCATCGACCGAGGGCGTGAACAGCAAATCGGACAACTGGTCGGTCAGCAAGCGGTTGATTTCTTCCGGCATGCTGCGGTCGCGAGAGCGCAGACCGGCCTCAACGTGGGCGACGCGAACACCGAGCTTGGAGCACACCAGCGCGGCTGCCACCGTGGAGTTGACGTCGCCATACACGAGGACGAGATCAGGCTCTTGCTCGCGTAGAACTGGTTCGAGTGCCAGCATCACGCCGGCGGTCTGCTGCGCGTGGGTTCCGGAACCGACTCCGAGATTGAAGTCGGGCAGCGGCATTTCCAGTTGCTGGAAAAAGACGTCGGACATGGCGGCATCGTAGTGCTGCCCGGTGTGGACCAAGATTTGGCGGAACGAGGTCTGGCGGACTCCTTCGTGCGCGGCCAGCGCGCGCAGAACGGGCGCCGCTTTAATGAAATTCGGCCTGGCTCCGACGACGTGAACAATGTGCATGCGCAAAACCCCCACTTCTCGCGCAAAGAACGCGCCGGAAATGGGGCACCCTCGATTATCTTCCTGACTCAAGTGCTGCAGTGAAACCAGATTGTAGCTGTTCGGGGAGGCGCTGAAGTACTATCCGGCTTGCGCGGCGATCAAGGATGTGTCCTGCTCGGGCAGCGGAATGACCTGGGCGGAGTGAACGAGGGTCCGGTCAAGGGCATCGGCGAGCGCAGTAGGGAACGTTGCGGTCAGCAGGTTAATGTCGATTTGCAGATTCCGCGGAGAATAGAGGCGGTGCACCATCAGGCGGCCTCGGCGCCGGTTCGTGGAACTCAGCAAGTCCAGCGCAACGGTCCACACGGCGGTGCCATCGAGAACTTTGGGGACCCCGGCCTTGCTCCAACGGAGGGCCAGGCCGGCGCGGCGTGACTCTGCCACAACGGGAAACTGTTCCCCGGGGAGTGGTTCAATCTTTAGTTCGAAGCTATCGAAGTCGTTGCTGCCGAATGCGGCTACCAGAATCCGCCGCACCTGCTCGTAGTCGCGTGCCACCTTAAGTTCTTCGGTAGCTCGGCGAATCGCCAGATTGTTTACGAAGATCTGCGGCTGACCGAACGTGCGCTGAGCCACGCGGGCCAACTCTCCAAACTCCAGATAGCCGAGATGCTGGACGCCGATCCAGATGCCGATGCCGAGCACGGCAAGCACGAGGCCCAGAGACCTTCCGGTTGGCCACAGCAGGAACAAACTGAGCAAGGCGAAGACGGCCGAGACTCCGTACAGGAGGATCACGACTTGGCGATGCGTCATGCCGTGTTGCAGCAGCTTGTGGTGAATGTGCTCGCGGTCCGCGGTAAACACCGGGCGGCCGCTGATCAGACGCCGCATGATGGAGAGCGCCGTCTCGAGGATCGGCAATCCGAAGGAGACGACCGGAATCGCGACTGCCACGATGGTCGGCGCCTTTTGCGCACCAGCCAGCGCGAGTGCACTCAGCACAAAGCCGATGAACAGGCTGCCGGAGTCGCCCAGGAAGATGGTAGCTGGATTGAAGTTAAAGCGCAGGAATCCGAGAATCGCGCCCGCCAAAGCGATGGTCATAAAGGTAACCAGCGACTGGCCGTTCAGCAAAGCCACCACGAAGGCTACCAAGGTGGAGAACAAGGCCGATCCCGCGGCAAGGCCGTCGAGGCCATCAATCAGGTTGAACGCATTGGTGATCGCCAAAACCCAGAGCACGGTGAAAGGCAGGCCAACATACCAGGGCAAGGAGCGATCGCCAAACAACACCGGGATGTTCACGATTTGCAATCCACCCATGAACAACATGGTGGCTGCGATCCCCTGCACCGAGAATTTGAAGTAAGGACCAACGCCGCGCAGATCGTCGTAAACGCCCAGCAGAAAGACGAGCGCCGCCGGCACCAGAATCGTGACCATGGTCCGCAAAAAGAAGGGAGACTGCGGCCCGCGATGACGCGCCGACCAGAATGCTGCCACAGCCATGCAGGTCGCAAAGGAGAGAAAAATAGCCACGCCGCCGAGTCGCGGCAAAGGGCTGGAATGTAGGTGCCGCTCTTGTGTGGGGCTTGCGACCCAGCCACGGGCAGTGGCGAAATCGCGCACGGATCGGGTCAACACGAATGCAGAAGCGAGCGATAGAAGGAACAGTGCCAAACAAATTACGGTCAACTGCGCCACCTCTATATGCGACCCAAGGCCCGGGCAAATTGTCTGCTCATAGGAGAGTATGGTCCTGCGGCTACGCGGTTAGAAGTAAGTGATCAGGTTCCTGTTCACGTTAAGCGTGACTGCGACTGTAGCAGTTCCGAAACGTGGCGTTGCCGTGGAGTGAGAATTATGCTCAGTCGGTGCGCCAATCCGCTCGGTTCGAGACCCTTTCTTAAACTCAGAGAAGGCAAGCTGTTTCTGGTTGAGACGAACCGGTTGACGAAACCGGGAGAATCCGTCTCGCCTCCTTTCATTCACGCCCGCCAACCGCAAAGGCAAGTCGAACACTACTGGTTGTGCGATGAGTGCGCCACGCAACGGACGCTGGTGTAGGAGCGCGATCAAGGAGTTGGGCTAGCGCCGCTGCCCCGCCCAGTTGCCAGCGCTCCGGTTGCACTGCGCAATGCTTGCGGCGAGATCGCCTGACCTTGCCACTCGCATTCTAGACGTATCCGTCGCGCTTCCAGTCCTTCCAGTCCTCGCCAACAGCCCGCAACATTTCCTCGGTGGCTGCGTGCAGCCACTTCGCTTTCTGCTTTTGCAAGTGAAGCAGGATGGCCTTGCGAGCGCTCCTGGTTCCCAGGTGGATATTCGCCGTCTCCCATCCCATGGCCGCCAAGAGACGCATCTCCTCGCCCTGCGCCTTCAGGGTAGCCAGTTCAATACGGGAACAATGGGGACTAAGGCGGCGCACAATCCATCGGCCGCGTAACTGTACAAAAGGATCGAGGCAGCGCACGGCCCGGCTCACGATGGTCTGATAAAGGATCTCCGAGGGCCCTTCGCGGTCCGCTGCCCAATAGTTGGCGGACGTGACCAGGGCCTTCGCCTCACGGGCAATCCGCCCACCGCTCCAGTTGGCAATGGCAACGTAGCGCGCGTGCCCCAGGCTTCCCAATCCGGCAACGCGACGAGCCAAGCGGTAGAGAAGATCGCGGGTGGGCATCAGGTGTTCGACGGCGTCGACGGCGCTGATCGGTACTGGTTCTTTCAAGGTCGGGAGGGCGTCCATCTTGGCCCAGAAGTGGACCGGGTCCCGCAGTTTACTCTCGGCAATCTGCCGCAGCCAGGAGTGGTCCTCGCCCAAAACAAACGGCCGGCCCTGTTCGCGGATGGCGTTGCGATAGCTCTCGAGGATCGCGTCGCAGATGTCCTTCCGCCGGAGCGGCAAATGGTTCGCGGCCGCCGCCAGGTGAGCGCTCACCGCCAATCGGACCAGGTCGTTCGCATAAGCCATGGGATAAGCTTCATCAAAATCGTTGACGCCCCAGATCAGGCGGCCTTCCACGTCGCGCCAGGTACCGAAGTTCTCGATATGGAGATCGCCGACAGCCAGCACTTGCGGGGCCTTGGCGAGATCGGGGCAGACTTTGGGCCAGATCTGCGCCCAGCGATAGTAGGTGGCCCGCAAAAAAGGAAAGACTGCTCCCTTCATGTTCGCGTGTTTCAGACGGAGATCTGTTTTGACCAGGTCGGTGCGATGGCCCAGCCACCCTTCGAACTGGCGCGTCGCTTTAATGACGTTCATAGCGCGCACGATAGCGGGCAGAGGAGGCGAAGTCAACGGGAGAACACTAGGTGCGGAAAACTTGCCCTTTGGAGAACGGCGAACTGGGGGTGTTACACTGCCGCTTTACTGGGGGATAGATTGGACACGAGCAGGCTAGCTTCTTTGGTGCAGGTGGTGATTCTCTTGTCGGCGGTGAGTCTTCCGGCGATTGCGCAGGCAAAGCATGGACCAGGGTCCCAAGTTCGACACGGGCTCGCCGAGGCTGCGGACAGGGTTCTTCGAGAGGGTCTGGATGCGAAGTTACCGTCTCACCTGTCGACGCTGCTGGGCCTTTCGCAGGAATCAGAGGTTCCGGTAAAGCAACGCGTATGGCGCACTGGGACGATGGTGCAGGGATTTGACATCTCGGTTGCGAATAAGAACGACCTTGTTCTTTTTGTGGTGGATGAGGGAGCGAACAACCAAACCCTGTACCTGACCTCAGCTCAGGGGAGATTACGGAAAATCGTGTCGGTCACCAACGGAGTAGGTAGTGTTGCGAAGGTTACGGACGAAGACAAGAAAGCGTTTGAGAAGGAAAAAGAGTTTTGGTTAGGCCGCTTAGCTCCGCCCAAAGCGTCAAAATAATGATCTGCTAGCGCCGGACAATCTCCGGGCATCGGAGACGGCTGGTTTACCTTTCATCCGACGCCCGGTATTTGCGGAGCAGACCGGGAAAGTGACCCCGGAGAAGTAATCCGGCCAATTAGTGCGCGTAGTAGGCTGCGTTCTTCTCGATGAACTCCTTCTTGTCCTCAGGCACATCGTCCAGCGCATGGATCGAATCGGAGGTGCAGACCGGAATGCAAGCGCCATAGTCAATGCAGCCCTCCGGATCCACATACATCTGAGTCGCGGCCTCAAAGCTGGGCTCGTCCTGCTTAGGATAGATGCAATCGGTCGGGCAGACCTTGACACAGAGGGAGTCCTTGTTGCAAGAGTCCGTAATCACGTAAGCCATGATGAATTCAATCTCCGGAATGAAATGGGCACTTCTAGTTTTCTCAAGGCGAGTGTAAGAAGGCTCCAAAAGGCTGGCCGTGACCAAGATCACGCACGGATGTGCGCCGGTGCGGCACGCGGCAAAAAGCGGCTGGTTGGACAAAAAAGCGGCGAGGATTCACCTTAGGACGAGGGTCACACGAAACCGTGACCGGGCGTCACAGAAATGCAAAGGCGAACAGGCTTAAATAGGCACAATTGAACCAGGCCTTCTAGTCATAGGATCGCCCGGCTCCACCCACAGAACCCCACCAGCCGTTACCCCAGAGGGCGGCGGGAGCCGGGCGCTTGAAGGCTCGCAGTAGCCTCCCCCGCCTCCTAATCGATCCAAAGCCGTCCTGCGTGCCCGAATCCATACCAATTAGACGGTGTGTGTCTGCTGACACAGCGTGGCTGCGCGACCACGAATTCGCCTCCGGAATCACACCCTAACACCTTCCGTTTCTACTAGATACACTTTGGTCTCTATCCTGCCCTCTAGATCAGCGCAAGGCAAATCTACAGGAGGGCGGTCATGGAACGGGCCAACGGCAAAACGACAACCAAGCGGGCTTTCCTGGCCATGCTGGCGCTCAGTCTGGCGCTCCCCGCGTGCGCGCAGAGCGCACAGCTTTCGAAGACCGATCTGGCTAGGCGCGTGGCGCTGGTCAGCATTCCGGATCGCAAGTTGGCCGTCATCGAAGGCGACGACGTGATCGCCACATTTCCCATCGCGGTCGGCGCGGGGGTGAGCCCCAGCCCCGCCGGTGAATTCCAGATTGTAAGCCGTGTCTCCAACCCCACCTACTACCACGCGGGCAAGGTGATCCCCACCGGCAAGAGCAATCCGCTAGGCACGCGGTGGCTGGGACTCAGTCAGAAGGGCTACGGAATTCACGGAACGAATGCGCCGAAATCGGTGGGTCACGCGGCGTCGCACGGCTGCATCCGGCTGCGCAATCGCGATATGGAGCAGCTGTTCACCATGCTGCGAGTCGGCGACACGGTTGTGATTCGCGGCGAGCGCGACGAGCAGGCCACTCGAGTGTTCGGCGGTAGCACGAATGATGCGACCGTGGCAGACGCGCAGGTTGCACCGTTGGCCGGAGGTCAGTGAACCAGCGGAAGCGGACTTGGATCGGGACCTGAAATCAGAGGCAGAAATCTCAGGAGGACTTTATGCAAATGGCAATCACATTCATGGCGGTGGTGGCAGGAATGATCTTCTCGCTGGCGGTGGCGCTGCTGGCGGAAGAACTCATCTTCGGGCAAGTATTCCGTCTTTTCTTCGCGTCGGGCAAGCTGGCCCGGCAGACGGCGGTGGCGAAACAAGGGCACAAGGAATGATTTCCAGAGCACGGATTTCGAGAGGAACGAGTTCCGCGGAATTCACAAAGGAGAACGACCATGCTGGCGTTGAAGTACTTGCTGATTACCGGTGGCCTCGGGATGATTCTCGTGGCCATGAGCATTTTGGGCTATGACCTGTATCGCGAACTGATTTACCGGAAAGCGCTGGCCGCGCCGGGAGCGGGCCCGGTGCCTGCGCTTCCGCAATTGCGCTGGCGCACTTCTCTGGCGCTGGCGCTTCTGGCCTGGGGACCGATTCTGCTGGCCTTCAGCATCGTGGTGGTGCCGAGCGGTACGGCTGGAATTCGAGTCAGCCAGATAAGCGGGACGGTGCCGGGAACGCTCTATCCCGGCGTGCATTTCGTGGCGCCGCTGATAGAGGACGTCGCGCTGTTCGATACCCGCGACCAAGTATTCACCACGGGCGTCTCGGAGGATGGAAAGAATGCGCCCGCTAATGTCGTATCGAAGTCGCAACTGCTCGACGTGCAAGCCAAGGAGGGATTGACGCTCGGCCTCGCCATCACCGTGCGTTACCGGCTGGACCCTAAAGGGCTTGACTACATTCAAGGCAATCTGCCGCACCCGGTGGAAAAGGAAATCGTGCCGCCGGTCGTCGCCAGCGTGTGGCGGGAACTGGTCCCGAACTACACGGTGCGGGATGTTTTCTCCGCCAAGCGCGAGGAAGTGCGGCAGCGAGCCGCCGGCGTGATCACGCAGAAGCTGGCCGCAGACGGGATCGTGGTGAAAGAAGTCATGCTGCGCGATATCCAGTTGCCGGAGGAGTATGCGAAGGGACTGGAGACGCTGCTCCTGAAAGAACAGGAAAATGACCGCATGGGCGTGGAGACCGAACTGAAGCAGAAACAGGTAAAGATCGCGGAACTGGAAGCCGAAGCGACCAAAGTGCAGCAGATCAAGCAGGCTGAGGGCGAGGCGCAGGTTCACGTGCTGCAAGCCAAGGGCGAAGCCGATGCGATGCAGTACACGCTACCGCTGAAGGAAAAACAGATTCAGCAAAGCAAGCTGGAAGCGGAGGCGCGCAAGCAAGCGACCATCCAAAACGCGGAAGCCGCTGCCCAGGCCAAGGTGATCGACAGCAAAGCGGAAACGGAACGGCGGAAACTGCTGGCTGATGCCGAAGCCGACCGCATTCGCGTGACAGCGGCCGCCGATGCTGAACGGATGCAGAGTGAGGCGAACATTCTGAAACAAAATCCGCTGCTCATTAACAAGATCGTGGCGGAGCGGCTATCCGACAAACTGCAGATCATGATGGTTCCTGCTGATGGCAAGTTCTTCATGAATGATGTGTTGCGCAGCATGAACATGGGGAACCCGGCCAGCCAGGGCGGGCAACCGGAAGAGCAGAGATAGTTTCCATCCGTATTGAACATCCCCACCCTGCCGCAGAAGCGCGGCAAGGGTGGGGCACCCGGGTTCCGGTGGTGTCCAAACAGTACAGGGCAGGAGGCCGGTCGCATGTGCGAAGCGGTTTATAATTCGGCCATCTCAACAATTCTGAAGCCCGTGATTTCCCCCTTGCGCGCCCTGCCCGGCCTTCGCCATCCGTATCTGCTCGTTGCGCTGGTTGGCCTCGCCATAACCGCCTGCGCGACCGATTGGAACACTCCCGAGCAGCATTTGGCCCGCAAGATCGTCGCCGTGACTGGACCGGGCGCCGTAGCGCTTACGGTAGAGAACCGCTCTTCGCTGGGAAAGCGGGATTTTGACATCATCCAGAACGGCCTGCGCAGCACGCTCGATGGAGTCGGGCTTCGCTTTGTGAAGGCCGACCAGGCCGCCGCCACGGTTACGATCTCGTTATCGGAGAATCCGACATCTTACGTTTGGGTCGCGGATATTCACCAGGGTGCGGGGGAGTCTGCGGTTGTCATGGTTTCGACCGCGCGCCCGGAAGGCTCGGCTGCGGCGCGGGATTCCGTCCCCCTTAGCCTGCGCAAGACTCCGCTGTGGACGCAAGAAGATCCCATCCTCGACGTTGCAGTGCTGGAGGAGGGCTCTTCTCCCACGCGCATTGCGGTCCTTGACCCGGAAAAGGTCTCGCTCTACCACATGCAAGGCGGAGCTTGGCAGCAGGAACAGGTGCTGACCATCGCTCATTCGCGGCCATGGCCGCGGGATTTGCGCGGGCGGCTCGTCCCAGCCCGGGATCACCTGTTCGATGTTTACCTTCCCGGAGTGATTTGTTCCAACACCTCGGCGTTGCCGCTAACGCTGAATTGCCGCGAGAGCGACGACCCTTGGCCCCTGATTGCGGGAACTCTCAATGGGGGATCTTTATCCGTTTTTCCGAGTGCAGGGTTGGCGAGCGGCGCCTCGACGGTTGTACCGCAGATGAAAGCATTCTTTGCTCCGCGGCGCAACTTCTTTACTGGTGCGTTGACTCCAGGTGTAGGCAAGTTCACGACCGGGCCCAAGTTTTACTCCGCCGCGTGGCTGCCCCGCGACAAATACACGCTGTGGCTCTTTGCAGCGGTCGACGGACAGACGCATCTGGTGGACGGCGTGAGCGACCAGGCAGCCAAGCTCGGCTGGGGCAGCGATCTGACCAGCGTGAAGACCGCATGCGGCGCGGGCTGGCAGGTTCTGTCCAGTGCCGCCGGTCGCCCTGAGGACGATCAGACTGACGACGCGGTGCGCGCCTATGAGTTCCCCGATCGCGACCCGGTGGCGGTCAGCGCCGCCCTCGATTTCGCCGGGCCCGTTACCGCTCTGTGGACAGAATCAAAAGGCGACTCGGCAATCGCAGTCGCCAGAAATCGAGAGACCGGGAGTTATGAAGCGTTTCGTCTGGCGATGGCTTGCGGTCAATAGCCTGTTGATGCTGGCGGCGGGCGCCGAAACGCGGCCGCAGTACGGCGGCACGCTGCGCGTGACCATGCAGGCGGCGCCGACGTGGCTTGATCCGGCCGAGAACGCGCAAACCGACTCGTTCGCTCGACGCAACCTTACTCGATTGATCTTCGACACATTGGTTACAACCGACGACGCCGGCCGCGCGCGTGGAGCGCTGGCCGTTTCGTGGCAGGCCTCGCCGACCAATCAGCGCTGGCAGTTTCACCTGCGTCGCGGGGTGAAGTTTCACGACGGCACGGCACTTACCTCCGAGGTCGCGGCCGCTTCCCTGCGCGCGGCCAATCCCACCTGGAATGTGAGTGTCGACGGCGACTCGGTGGTGATCGAGCGCGACATCGCCGATCCGGGAATGCTGGCCGAGTTGGCCTTGCCGCGAAATGCAATCGCAAAGAGAAACTCGGACGGCAATCCCAGCGGAACTGGCCCTTTTCACATCGTGGATTGGCAGCCGGGCAAAAAGCTGATTCTAGCGGCCGAGGAAGGCTACTGGCGGGGGCGTCCGTTTCTCGACGGCATCGAGATCGAGATGGGGAGAAGTTTTCGCGATCAGATGACGGCGCTCGAACTGGGCCGCGCGGATCTCGTTGAGATCGCGCCCGAGCAGGCGCACCGGGTCCCGCTCGATGCGCGCCGGCTGGCGAATTCGGCTCCCATGGAATTGCTGGCTCTGCTCTTCACCCGCGACGTACAGACGCCGGAAGAAAAATCGTTGCGCGAGGCGCTCGCCTGGAGCGTGGAACGCGGATCCATCCGAAGTGTATTGCTGCAGGGCGGGGGACAATCTGCCGCCGCCGTTCTTCCCACCTGGATGAGCGGCTACGGGTTCATCTTTTCTACAGATGCGGATCTGGCACGGGCACGGCGCGCGCGCGAGCAGGTTCGCACGATTCCGACATGGACCGTCGCATATGATAGCGGCGACGCCGTCGCCCGGTTGCTGGCCGAGCGGGTTGCGCTCAACGGCAGGGATGCGGGATTGGCTCTGCAACCAACCTCCGCGTCCACCGCAGATTTGCGGCTGCTGCGAATTCCGCTGGTGTCGGCAGATCCATGGATCGCCCTCGCAGGTGTCGCGTCGGTCGCGGGCGCGCCGATGCCCAAGAATGAAGGCGGCTCGGTCGAGGACCTTTATGCGGCCGAGCAGGCGATGCTCGCGACTCAGCGAATCATTCCGCTATTTCATCTGCCGGTAACATACGCGGCATCGGCCTCGCTTAAGAACTGGACGCTGCGGCCTGACGGAAGCTGGAATCTGGCTGACGCTTGTCTGGGGAACGGCAAACCATGATTTTTCGCCGCAAGCTGCTGGCCGTGTTCGCACTAACCGTATTTCTGTCAGTCGCGGCGGTGGCGGGCCTGGTGCTGGCGGTCACGCGACGTGCATTCGAAAGAAGCGAGGACGAGCGGACGGCCGCACTGGTGTCGCAATTTCAGCGGGAGTTCAATCGCCAGGGCGAAGACATCGCGCGGCGTGTCGAAACTGTTGCCGGCTCCGAGGCAGTCAGCCGAATGGCGATTACGCTCAGTGGCACGGCGGCAGACTCGGCGGGGTACCTGGACCTCGCCAAGTCGATGGCTGACAGCCACCAACTCGACTTCCTCGAACTCGTCGACGAACATGGAACAATCATTTCCTCGGCCGAGTGGCCGGCCAAGTTTGGCTATCCCGTCAGCGGGTTCGAGAATTTTTCATCCTCGAACGGGCAAAGCGCCTTCCTGATGCAGGAGGAATTGCAGGACTCCACGAGTCTTGGCTTATTCGCGGTGCGGGCAACGCATGCCGGGGAGCATCCGGTTTTCGTCATTGGAGGACGTCGGCTGGACCGAAATTTTCTTTCTGCGCTCGACTTGCCCCCTGGCATGCGCGCACTGCTCTACCAAAATCGCCGAGATCATTTCTCCGGGGAGTCGCTGGTGGATCCGTCGGCGCCGGCTAACAGCACTGGCGGAGAGCACGGCGCGGAGAACTTCGCTACGCTAGTAGAGGCAGTGCAGCATTACAACCAGGAGACGACCGGAATTGTGCATTGGTCATCGGACCAGGCAGATGACGAGGTTTTCCACGCGATCCCGCTGCGTGGTGTCGGGAAGGATCATCCGCTTCTGGGGATTTTGTTGATCGGACACTCGCGGCGTTCGTACGTGGAGCTCAAACGACGAATCCGCGATTCCGCGCTCCTGGTGGGCGGCGGGGGAATTGTTCTGGCTATTCTGCTCAGCGGTTGGGCCGCCGCGCGCGTGACCAGACCCGTGGAGCAACTGGCGCGTGCTGCGCACGACGTAGCCGAGGGGAATTGGAGTACGCGGGTGGAGGTGCCTGGCAGCGACGAGCTTTCGCAACTGGCCGAATCGTTCAACCGCATGACCACCGAGTTGCTAACGCAGAAAGAACGCCTGGTGCAGGCCGAAAGAGTCGCGGCGTGGCGCGAGTTGGCGCGCCGCTTGGCCCACGAGTTGAAAAATCCGCTCTTCCCGCTGCAACTCACGGTAGAAAATCTGGTTCGGGCGCGGGAGCAGAGCCCGCAGCAATTTGACGAGGTCTTCCGCGAGAGTTCGCAAACGCTGCTGGCGGAGATCTCGAACCTGAAAGCAATCATCGGCCGCTTCAGCGAATTTTCCAAAATGCCGCACCCGCAGTTGCAACTGGTGCAGGTGAACGAAATTCTGCGGGGCGTGGCGCAATTGTTTCAGGCGCAACTGCAGGCGCCGGGACGCGAGCCGATAGAATGCAAGCTTGAGTTGGAGGAGGGACTCGACCAAATTGCCGCGGATCCGGAATTGCTGCATCGCGCTCTCTCGAACCTGGTGCTCAATGCGATGGACGCGATGCCCAATGGTGGGACGCTGACTCTCCTCAGCCGACGCCACGATGGAAGGGTGATCATGGAAGTGGCCGACACCGGCTCGGGTCTGACGCGCGAAGAGTGCGAACGAATTTTCACTCCGTATTACACAAGTAAACAGCACGGAACGGGCCTAGGGCTAGCCATTGTGCAATCGGTGGTCAGCGACCATGGCGGGAGAATCAGCGTACGCAGCGAACCACCACGGGGCACGATTTTCGTCATCGAGTTGCCCGACAATCCTGAGATGCGACAGAAAGCGGCCGCCAAAACGCCCGAGAACGCAGCCCAGTTGCGGCAATAACGAAAGGAGGACGGTTGCCTCGCAAAGCACACTTGCTGATCGTCGACGATGAAGCCAATACTCTGGCCTCGCTTTCTCGCGCCTTCCGCCTGGCCGGGCACGAGGCCACGGTGTCCGACAACGCGGCGAAGGCCCTGGATCTGGCCAAAGCGCAGAGCTTCGACTTGATTCTTTCCGACGTGGTGATGCCCGGAAAAGACGGCCTGACGCTTCTCGAAGAACTCAAGCAGCACGGCGTGGCGGCGCCGGTGGTCATGATGTCGGGACAGGCGCATATCGAGATGGCGGTGCGGGCGACGCGTCTGGGAGCGCTCGATTTTCTGGAAAAGCCGATTTCCACCGACAAATTGCTGCTCACAGTGGAGAACGCCCTCAAGCTGCAGCGTCTGGAAAGCGAAAACCAGCAATTGCGGCAGCGCCTGGGCAAACACGAAATTGTTTGGAAGGGTGAAGCCATGCGGCGACTGATGGCGCAGCTGGAGCGTGTGGCTGCGAGCGAGTCGCGCGTGTGCATCCTGGGGGAGACGGGCACGGGCAAAGAACTAGTGGCGCGAACCATCCACGAGCGAAGCGCGCGATCGGCCGGCCCTTTCGTGACGCTGAATTGCGCAGCGGTGCCCGCGGAGTTGATCGAGTCCGAGCTGTTCGGTCATGAGAAAGGATCGTTTACGGGTGCTTCCGGGCGCCATATCGGCAAATTTGAGCAGGCCGATCAAGGAACGATCTTTCTGGACGAAATCGGCGACATGCCCCTGAGCATGCAGGCGAAACTCCTGCGTGTGCTCGAAGAAGGAGAAGTCGAACGCATCGGCGGCGATAAGTCGATTGCGGTGAACGTTCGCGTTGTGGTCGCGACGCACAGGGATCTGGAAGCGCGAGTCCGCGAAGAGAAATTCCGGCAGGATCTGTTCCATCGCATCTACGTTTTTCCGATCGCGCTCCCGCCCCTGCGCGACCGATGTGAGGACATTCCAGCACTCGTCGATCAGTTCTCCAAGCAGGTATGCGCGCAGAATGCATGGAAGCCGGTTCCATTCACCGCAGAAGCGATGCAGGCTTTGCAGGAGCACGCATGGCCGGGTAACGTTCGCGAACTGCGCAACATGGTCGAGCGGCTCATGTTGCTTGCGACCGACGCTCGGGTTGACCTGGTAACGGTGCAAATGGCTCTGCCAAAGACTTCGGCGGGAACTGCGTCGTCGGCAACCTCTCTCGGCTCCGGCCCGCTCGCCAACCGCGTTGAGTCATTTGAGCGAGAAGCGATTCTGGCTGAACTGAAGCGCACTCACCAGAACATGAGCCTGACTGCAAAAGCTCTTGGCCTCGAGCGAAGTCACCTGTATAAGAAGGCGGAGCAACTCGGAATTGACCTGCGCGCGCTGCGCCGCGAGCAAAGCGTGCAGGATTGACCTAGATTCATTTCTGGGTACGCTCCGGAGAGCATCTTGGCGAAAATAGCCTCCACCGCAATCTGTATCATCGGCCTCATCTTCTGTTTCTCCCCGCTCTCGGCACGCGCCAGTGAGCCGCCCTCGCCGCCCACATATGGCGTTCGTATGGAGCAGGCCTGGATTCCGATGGGAGACGGAGTACGCCTGGCGGCAACTCTGTACATGCCGGACGGTGCAAAGCGGGACGAAAAGTTCCCTGCCCTCCTCGAGTATCTGCCGTATCGCAAGGATGATGGAACCGCGGCCGGCGACTACCCGAAGCACTCCTACTTCGCACACCGTGGATACGTCAGCGTTCGAGTTGATATTCGAGGGTTCGGTGCCAGCGAAGGGGTTCCGCCAGAGCGCGAGTATTCCGAGCGGGAGCAAGAGGACGGCGAACAGGTCATCGCGTGGCTGACACACCAGTCGTGGTCGAATGGAAATGTAGGGATGTTCGGGATCTCCTGGGGCGGATTCACAGCGTTGCAGATGGCAATGCGGCATGCGCCAGGTCTGAAGGCGATCCTGGCGGTTGATGCCACGGCGGAACTGTTTCACGACGACGTTCACTACGTCGACGGCATGGCTCACATTGATGAATTTGAATTGAACATGGACATGGCTGAGGGTTGGGTCGGCGCCCCCGACTATTCGCTGGACGAGAGAGTCCTCGGTCCTCGGTTCGATTCCCCGCCATGGTCGCTCCTCTATCTGAAACGCCAGCACGACGGACCGTTCTGGCGCGAACGCGTGCGGCCGCTGCGTGAGATCACGACTCCAAGTTTTCTGATCGGCGGACTGCTCGACGGCTACCGCGATAATGTTCCCGACATGCTCCTGCAGTCGAAAGCTCCGCTCAAGGCCATCGTAGGCCCGTGGAACCATACGTTCCCGAATGATGCGGTACCGGGTCCGCAGATCGAATGGCGCGACCAGGCAGTGCGCTGGTTCGACTACTGGCTCAAAGGACAGGACACTGGAGTGCTTCAGGACCCGCGCCTCATCATTTACGTGCAGCACTGGCATCCGCCCGATCTGAATTTGCAGACTGTGCCGGGTGAATGGCGGCGCGAAGACGTTTGGCCACCGAAGGACGTGAAGAACACGACTCTCTTCCTGCAACCGACTCACGGACTCGCCGACTCGGTTGCGCCCGAGGCCACACATCAGTTGAAGTATGTTCCTACGATCGGGGTCGAGGCCGGCTTCTGGTGGGGGGAACTGTTGAGCGATCCGCGGCCAGTCGATGCGTTCAGTCTGATTTATGATTCCCCGCCGCTCACAAGAGATATTGCGATTCTCGGGCGTCCGCATGCTTTGCTCGAGGCCTCGGCTACGGCACCGTTGGCGGATTGGTTCGCGCGCCTCTCCGACGTTGCTCCCGACGGCACGGTCACGCAAATCTCCGGCGCCGGAATCAACGGAGCACACCGCGAATCGATGAGCGATCCCCGTGATCTGGAGCCCGGGAAGGTCTATCCCTTCGACATCGAGATGCACCTGACGTCGTGGGTGTTTCCCAAGGGCCACCGTATTCGCGTCGCAATCTCCAATGCCCTGTGGCCGATGGTCATTCCGACGCCTTACTCGATGACAACATCCCTCGAACTTGGCGGCAGCAGCGGGTCTCGGCTATTGTTGCCCATAGTGCCGTTGCATGGAGCGCCCGCTCCGGACTTTTCTCCGCCTCAACCCTCCGAACACCGGACCGACATCAAGAACGAAGGCTTCCCCTGGCCCGGAGAGTGGACCGCGGAACGAGACGAAGCCCGTCAGAAAACAACCGTGCACTGGAAGGGCAAAGATGGTTATGTTTATCCTTGGGGCACGGAAGATGATTTTGAAAATCTGACCTATGAAGGGGATGACGTGCATCCCGAAATGTGCTCTGTGCGGGGGGAGGCCGAGAGCATCTTTGCGCTGAAGGGGCGGACTCTGGTGTGGCGCGGACATCTTCTGGTAACCACGGATCAGAAGAATTTCTATTACAAATACACGCGCGAGTTGCTGAAGGACGGGCAGATGCTCAAGTCGAAAACCTGGCAGGAGACGATTCCGAGGGACCATCAGTAAGCCAACGAATTCGTGCCTCGGGCGAGAAGACGCAGCCAGCTAAGTCTCTGGGATTAGTCAGTGCTTGTATGTCTTCCCGGCTTTCATCACGAACTGGACATTTTCCAGGAGCCTGATATCGGCCAGCGGATCGCCGGAGACGGCGATGATGTCCGCGGATGTGCCGGGCTTGATGGAACCGATCTCGTTGGCGTGACCGAGCAGGTCGGCGGCGTTGCTGGTCGCGGCTTGAATGGCCTGCATCGGCGTCATTCCATACTTCACCATAAAGGCAAACTGCTTTCCGCTGGTGCCGTACGCGCACACACCGGCGTCGGTTCCGAATGACATTTTCACTCCCGCTGCCACTGCCTTGCGGAAGTTGTCCCGCTGGATCCGCCCAAGTTCGGCATCGTGTTCCAGGAAATCCTGCGGGACCGTGCCTCTTTTTCCATCCTCCTCAATGCACTCCTCGTCGTAGATATCCATATCGAGGTAGGTGCCGTGCTGCTTCGCGAGGGCGATGCCTTCGTCTTCGATCATAGTTGCGTGCTCGACCGACACGACTCCGGCGCGAATCGCATTCTTGATTCCTTCCGGTGAGTGTGCGTGCGCCTCGACCCTGAGCCCAAAGTGGCTCGCCTCGTCGACGGCAGCTTGCAGTTCTTCTGGCGTGAACTCCTGTGACTTGGGATTGCTTCCGTGCGTCAGCACCGCGCCGCTGGAAAGAACCTTGATGTGATCGACGCCATCGTGTGCTAGCTGACGAACAACTTTGCGCACTTCCCACGGGCTGTTTGCTTCGCCGTAGTGAAGATCCCAGGGAAGCTGAATATCCGGAGCAAGTCCGGTCAAGGCCCCTGCGCCGCCGGAGATGGTGACGTACGCCCCCGCAACGAACATGTGCGGGCCAACGATGTCGCCCCGGTTGATGGCGTCGCGGAGTGCGATGTCGCCGAGTGCCCGATAGGTACCGACGTCGCGCACCGTCGTGAAACCCGACTCCAGCATCGCACGAGCATTCGGCACTGACTCGAGCGCAATCTGCGCAGCTGTCTTTTTGAATTGCGCAATGGGGTCACCCGTTCGGGCCCCGTCGGCGAGGTGGGTGTGGCAATCAATTAGACCGGGCAGAACGGTCATCTTACTGAGATCAACGACCACCGCATTGGACGGAATTGCCAGACCCTTGCCGATTTTTTCGATCTTCGAGTCGTGAATGAGGATGATCTGGTCGGAAAAGACTGCCCCCGAATCCGGGTCGATGAGTTTCCCGGCGCGGATCGCAGTCTCTTGAGCGGGTGCCACGGAGGCTAAGAAGCAGCATGCGGCGATGAGATTTAGAGGGAATTTCACAATGACCTTTTCCAGAGCGAAAAGAAGTGCTAGTCTGCGGCGGCAATCGACACTGCCGGAATTCCCTTCAAGTCGGCGGCCAGCAGGCGGTGGAACAGTTGCTCTCCGGCTTCGCGGCGCACCGAAAGACGGCCCGCGCCATAGGCTCGAGATTTCAAACCGCGCTGTACATCTTCACAAATTCCAAGATCTTCGTCCTGCACGCGGTTGCCGACATTAACCGACTCCGCGTTGTATTCACGGCGGCGTTCGCTTACGTCGCTGAAATAGAAATCAAAAATCACCGTGCAGTGATCGGCGTCGACGGGGATCACGTAGTTCGTGTCCATGTATCCCTCGTAGCAGTTGATCATGAGATTGGGATACTGCCAGAAATACCGGGCGCGGTCGCCTTTGCGCGTGGCGCCGGTGGCCGCGTCCTCGTCGGACGCAACCATGGGGCTTGACTGCAGGCAATAGCGATCTTCGTTTTCGATGGTGTACTGCTTGTAGTCGAGGACGGAACTCAACCCCTTGTGGAGATGAGGTACGTGATAGCCGCCGTCAAGATAGTTGTCGACGAAGACCTTCCAATTGCAGTGGATATCGTAGGTCCGGCGGTCGAAATAGTGGAGTTTGCGAAGGCTCAGGGGCTCCATGCGCCTCACTAGTCCGCCGAGGAACTCCTGCAGAGGCGAGGCCTGGGTATCAAGGTTCACGAATACGAAGCACTCCCAGGTCTCGACCCGAGCGGGAACCAGGCCATTCTGGCCGCGGTCGAAATTTTGCACGCCCTCGAACTCAGGCATACCCTTGAGCGAGCCGTCGAGCCCATATTTCCACCCGTGATACGGGCACTGCAAGATTGAGGCTTGGCCGCACGACTGGGTCACAACCGCGGCAGCGTGGTGACGGCACACATTGTAAAAAGCTCGCAGGACTTGGTCGCTGCCGCGCACGACCACGATCGGTTCGCCCGCGAGCCGGACGGTCGCGAAGTCTCCAGCAGCTTGCACTTGATCGGTGCGAGCAACTAGCTGCCAGGTCTTGCTGAACACGTTGAGCCGCTCAAGTTCTGCGATCCGCGGATCGACATACCAGGAAGCGGGAATTGTTGAAGCTTGGGCCAGAGGAGCGCGATCGTCGTAGCTGGAGAGAATCTGTTCGATAGAGGTTTGCATGTGTGAGTTCCCAAACCGACAAGTGAAATCAGGCAGCGAGTAATGGCAGCACCGGCGCCACAGGCATTCTAGCGGCGAGCATAGTCTCGGCCAGCTTGAGGCAGGCTATGGGCACTGGCGGCCCCGATCGCTCGCTCCATTACGGCGAGAAACTGTTGAATTCTGCCCTCTTTCTTCTCGGCCGTTTCGCCTTGCCTCCGGAACAGACCGGGATCTAGTTCGGCGGTGAGCAGCGCATCCTGAAACCGCTCCATCATCCAGTCGAGGATGGAAACGATCATCTCGATGTCCATGTCCTTGCGCAGTTCATGCCGCTCCAGGCCGAAGCGGACGAAGCTCACCGTGCCGTAAGGGTCCTCCTCAATCAGAAAGCGGTTGATCTCGCGTTTCAGCACGAGGTCGGTGCCATAGTTGCCGAGGAGCGAGATGCGATATGGGATCCAGTCATCATGCAAGAGGTGTTCGGTGCGCACCAGCCAGTACCGGAGCACATCGAAGAACCCCTTCAGTCGGACCTCCGAGGGCGCGTCCAGATATTTGGCGAAGGAGCGCACGGCGCGTTTGTATACCTCGAAGAAGAGGCCGTCCTTGCTGCCGAAGTGTTGAAAGATCGATCCCTTGGCGATTCCCACCGCGGTCGCGATGTCGCCGACCCGCGCGGAGTGATAGCCGTGTTCCGCAAAGTGCAGCGTGGCCGCCTCGATAATGCGCGCGCGCTTCGCTTCGGAACGAGGACGGAGTGGGGGCTGCCGCTGGTAAAGCGGAGGTGCAACTCGGTTGCTTGCGATCCCGGGCATAGAGTGACTCTAAGTCACGAAAGCATAGCGCACGCTCGTATCGATTTCAACTTCATTTTTGCTGCCAATTGGGATAATGTTATGCGGCTGTGGGATGAGATTCGTGACTTCCAGTCAATCGAAGGGTAAGCCCTCAGGCGCTGTGTATGACGCTATCGTCATTGGCGCCGGCCACAACGGACTGACCGCCGCCGCGTATCTAGCGCGTGCCGGTCTATCCACTCTAGTACTCGAACGCCGAGACATTGTGGGCGGATGTTGTGTGACCGAAGAGATTGCTCCCGGCTGTCGTGTCTCGACCACCTCCTATGTTGCAAGCATGCTCCGGCCGGAAGTGATCTCGGATCTGCGACTGGCGGACCAGGGCTTGCGCATGATTCCCTGCGATCCGGCGATTCAGGTTCCCTTCCCCGACGGTCAAGTCGTTCCTTGGTGGGTCGACCGCGGTCGGGCGCAACAGGAATTTTCGAAGATTTCCGCAAAAGATGCATCGCGCTTTGTGCAAGTCGACGATCAGCTGAAAAAGCTGGCACGCTACTTGCAACCGTTTTTCATGGAACCACCGCCTGAGATCGACACGTCGACGATGAAGGGTTGGGCCGACATGTTCCGTGTCGGCAAACGGTTTCGCGGTATTTCGAGCGCGCAGATTTCTCAACTCGTTTCCTTTCTGACCGGCAGCCTCGGGGAGTTTCTCGACCACAACTACGAGTCCGAGAAAATCAAGACCATGTTTCTGGCCAACAATGTGTACGGCAAACATGGGGGACCGTATCAACCAGGAACTGCGATCGGACTCCTCTTCCATCTGCTGAGCGGCGGAGACCACGAACTGCAAGGGTTTTGTGGACACGTGATGGGTGGCATGGGATCGATCACGCAGGCTCTCGCCGCGGCGGGAAAAAAGTTGGGCGTGGAAATTCTTACTTCCGCATCCGTCGCTCGCGTGGAAGTACGCGATGGCCGGGCGCGTAGCGTCATCCTCGAAGACGGCATGGAACTTCGCGCGCGCATGGTGCTTTCCAATGCTGATCCCAAGCGCACATTTCTGAAACTCGTGGATACGAAAGAGTTGCCGGAAGATTTCCTATTCGCAGTCCGCGCGATCAAAATGGCCGGCCCCTGCGCTAAGGTGAATATTGTGCTTGCGGAGGAACCCATGTTCGAGGGAACTTCGCTGCAGGCGACCGCGCTGGAGCGCACCTTCTACACGCTGGTTCCTTCGCTCGAATTTGCGGAGCGCTGCTACGACATCGCCAAGTTCGGTGAAATCCCCGAGCAATTATGGGTGGATTGCGTCGTGTCCTCGAACGCCGATGATTCACTGGCTCCTCCGGGCAAGCACATCCTGACCTGCTTTGTGCAATACGTGCCCTACCACCTGCGCGAGGGCAATTGGGACGAAAAGCGCGAACTGCTCGGCGACCGCGTGGTCAAAAAGATTGCCGAACACGCGCCCAACGTGCCCGGCGCCATCGTCGCGCGGCAGGTGCTGACTCCGCTTGACCTTGAGCGCACGTATGGCTTGACAGAAGGAAACATTTTTCACGGAGACCTGCGCCTGGAGCAGCTCTTCTTTATGCGTCCCGTGCCAGGATGGTCGCAGTACCGCACTCCGATTGCCGGTTTGTACCTGTGCGGCGCGGGGGCGCATCCGGGAGGCGGAGTGACTGGAGCACCCGGGCGCAATGCCGCGCATCAGGCCCTTCGCGACTGGAAGAAGGGTCGATTACAGGAGGCGGCCGCGTGACCACCGGGAACGGAAATTCCAATTCGCGATTGAACACGGCCGACATCGTGATCGCGGGTGCCGGCGTAACGGGCGCGTCGATCGCCTTTCACCTCGCCCGGCGTAAGGCGGGAAAGATTGTGGTGATCGATAAAGATCACGTCGGGCGCGGTGCGAGTGGGCGATCCTCCTCGCTGATCCGCATGCATTACAGTTTTCCGCCGGAGTTGCGGCTGGCGGTCATCAGCCTGCATATGTTTCAGAACTGGCGGGAGATCGTGGGGCAACCCGGCGACTTTCACAAGACCGGATTCGTACGCATCGTACATCCTCAGGAAACCGACCGACTCCAGCGGAATGTGAATATGCAACGGTCCCTCGGCGCACAAGTCGAACTTGTCGACCGGACTCAACTGCACGAACTCGAGCCGGACTGGAAGGTCGACGAAGTGGAACTCGCCGCCTATGAGCCAGACTCCGGATACGGCGACGGTGCCGCGGTGGCGGGAGAGTTTCTAGGAGCCGCCCGCGACCTGGGCGTTCACTATCTTTCGCGCACTCAGGCCACCGAATTCATGGTTGAGGCCGGGCGGGTTCGCGGAGTGACGGCCAACCACGGCACCATCACAGCGCCCGTCGTCATCTCCGCCACTGGACCGTGGACGAGGCCGCTGTTTGCAGCGGTCGGATGCGACCTTCCCATCGAGTGCGAGTTCCACCAAGTAGCGATTCTACGAAACGCGGCTGGCATGCGAGGCGGACGCTCGGCCTGTATTGATTCAGTTTCGGCCACGTATTTTCGCTCCGATGCGCATGACAAGTTTCTGGTGGGAGATTTCTACGGAAAGCGCCCTGTCGATCCAGATGATTTTCCGCAGCGGGCTTCCGACGAGTCTCTGGAAGAAATCATCGAGCGCGCTTACCGCCGCATTCCGAAACTGGCCGGTGCGGAAGTCATGCGCGGCGTTACCGGCGTGTATGACATGACGCCTGACTCGCGACCTCTGCTCGGCGAAATTCCCGGGATAGCCGGGCTGTATGTATGCGCGGGTTTTTCGGGAATGGGGTTCAAGATTTCTCCGGCGATTGGGCTGGTCATGAGCGAACTGGTAGTCGATGGCCGAGCAAAGACCGTGGACATTCAAGCATTTCGGACGGACCGCTTTGCGCTCGACCAGCCGATCAAAGCGGAATACGAATACGTAAACGATTAGTAACTCTCAGGAGCTGATATGGAAAAGAAGGGCATTCTCGAACGTTTGCAGGAAGGGCCGGTGCTTGGCGATGGGGGCTATCTTCTGGAACTGGAAAAGCGTGGATGGGTGCGCGCTGGCCCGTTTACGCCCGAGGTTGCGCTGACGTATCCGAATGCGCTCCGGGAACTGCATGTTGAGTTTCGCGAGGCGGGCGCCGAAGTCCTGCAAGCTCTCACGTTCTACGCCAGTCGCGACAAACTGGCGACGGTTGGACTGCAGGACCGACTTGAGGATCTCAACCGGGCCGCAGTCAGGGTGGCGCGGGAGGTCGCGGGCGATCGCTGCCTGGTCGCCGGAAATCTAAGCCTGACGTGGATGTACGAACCAGGAAGTCCATCGGCCGCCGATCGTGTTCGCGCGACCTTTGACGAACAACTCGCGGTCCAAGTGGACGAGGGCGTCGACTTCATCATCGGAGAAACCTTTTCCTGGCTGGGCGAAGCGCTTATCGCCGTGGAGCGCGCCAAGCAAACGAGATTGCCTGTGATGGTCACGATTTGCTTCGAGAACAAGGACGAGACCGCAGAGAGAAAAAATGCCGCCGACGCGGCCAAGGCCCTGTTCGATGCGGGGGCCGACATCGTTGGCATGAATTGTCTCCGTCCGCCGACGCACATTCTTGGCCCGATGGAACAGATGCGGAAGGCTGTGTCCGGATTCCTGGCCTGCCAGCCGGTCGCCTATCGCACACCGAAAGAAAAGCCGGACTTCACCAGTCTTCCGGAATTTCCCTATGCGCTCGATCCTCTGCAACTCACGCGCAAGGAGATGGCGGACTATGCGGTGCAAGCGCGCGAACTCGGCGTCAACTTTATTGGTGCATGCTGCGGCACAGTCGCGATGCACATCCGGGAGATGGCTCGCGTTCTAGGCAAGCTGCCTGAGGATTCCCGTCCGTGGAAGAAAAGCGGCGACAAGCCGATGTCGGCCTACGAATACTACGACCATGACAATGTGCAGGCCGCAACGACCGAATAATCCCTTCGCTGCAGCAGAACAAAGCGGGCATGGTTCGGACCAGGCCCGCACTCTTCTTATCGACTCTAGCCGGCCTTTCGCGCACTTGGTTCTTCTGCATGCACAAGCGGCATATCAACAAGATGCTCGCTGAGAAACCATACCTGCAGTTCGTTACGGCGCAGCACATCGCTCACCGCCGTATCGTTGGTGCCGTCGTCGCCGAGTTCGGAGGCGCGGCGCGCCAGTTGCCGACAATTTCCGATGATGATCTGGTGCGCGTCGAGCAGGCGGGAAATCTGAACTGGCACTTCTTCCCTGCCGCGCGGGGGACGCTCGATCCGCGTGTTCTCGGCAACATCCGCCGCCATGGCGATTGAGATTCCACCCAGCAGTTGGATACGTTCGGCAATGGTGTCGACGATCTCCGCCTGCTCTTCATAATGTTTGTCAAACAGCAGGTGCAACTGATAGAACGTCGGCCCAGCGACCTGCCAGTGCGACTTTTTGTAGAGGTCGCGCAAGGTCATAGTATCGGCAAGCAAGAGATTCAATTGCTCGGTCATTTCCTGGCGTACAGGCTCTTCGAGTTCTAGCGGCAGAGCATGCAACACCTTGCCGTAATCTTGGATCTCTCGGGCGTGCTGGTGAATCCGCGGTTGCGAGTTGAGGGTGGCTTGATGCTTAGCGGAAACGTCCTTCCTGGGCATGACGACCTCCTTTAGTTCTGCGGATGATGAACGCTAACATGGGGCAATCCAGGGGCGCAAACCACTCCAGCTTAGATACCGCAGGCCACCAAAGGATGCCGCATCTCTGCGTGTCGCATCGTACTTCACGCCTCCAGATCTAGAAGGGTTCTGACTTAGTTGGCGGGGCTGCGCTGGACGGAAGAAACGTGTCACGCGGTGAATGGCGCAGCCGCGCGCGCGAACCGCGTTCGGACCGATTCGCATCACGCCACCGTTTGACGGCACTCCGCACCATTGTTATCATCTTCATGCGGGGTGGAGCAGTCTGGTAGCTCGTTGGGCTCATAACCCAAAGGTCGGTGGTTCAAATCCACCCCCCGCAACCAAAGAAATCATAGGTTTACGGGATTTTTGGATTTTCGGTTGTAGTCCAAAATGGTCCATTAAGCGAAAATAATTTCCCGCCAAGGCCGCTCTGACGCGGCCTTTCGCTATTTGGGCTGTTTTTGGGAGAGAATCCGCTGCACGACGGATGTGTTGGCTCTTCTCTTTGCGTCCATGAACGCACCGCCGTACACATTCATCGTAGTTGAAATGTTGGCGTGGCGCATCAGCTTCTGCTGAACGCCAACTGGAACCCCAGTGTCGTCGAGCCAGGCTCGATAGCTGTGACGCAGTGAATGCCAACCAATCGCACTCTGAATCTTTGCCCGTTGCGCCGCTGGCTTCAGCACCTTCTTGCGCAAAGAGCTTGAATCGTAGGGCCTGTTGGTCCTTGGACTAGGGAATACCCAGTTCCCGGACGTCTCCGGACAAAGGCGCTTCCACTCCAGAAGGATGGTCGCAACGCCCGGGTCCAGAGGCAGTTCGTCCTGTGAGTATTCGGATTTCAGCTTTGTTGTTTGGCTTCGAGCCCACCCTTCGGTGGCTACCACCGCTAAGCGCTCGAACTCGATCGACTGCCAGCGCAATCCCAGAACCTCGCTGATTCGCAATCCTGTACAGCCGGCGAGAAGAACCATCGATCGGTAAGGTTGAAGAAGTTGATTGAGCAGCTCTGCGAACTCGTGCTGCGTCAGAATCCGCGGTGGTTTGAGCCGTCTGCTGACTCCTTTTAGTTCGACCAGACCGATCGGGTTTCGCTCGAAGGGAACAAGCTCCCAAAGCATGGCCTTCTCGAACAATCGGTACATGAGCCCGCGCAGGTGGCCCTTGGTTTTCGGTGCGACCGCCAACTTGCGGAGCCAAGCCTGAACCGGATAAGGTTTTACGTCCTTGAGCAGACATCTTCCCCACCTGGGTGAAATGTGTTTGTTGATACGGTTGAGCTCGGTTTCCTTGGTTGTGTGGGCAAGCTCGCCTTGCTCGATCTCTTCTCTTATGTATCGGTCGATTAGACCTTGGAAGGTTACGGCTTCTCGCAAGGGCAGGCCGTTGTTGATTTGCAGTCGCAGGCCCTCGGCCGCGCGCCTCGCTTCCGTTTGAGAACGATAGTCCTCGACCGTGCCTAGAGTTATGGCCGGTCGCGTTACGGCCGGTTGCTGTCGATCCCGATAGCGGAATATCCATACGGCAGGGCCTTTGATCCGTTTCCGAAGTTCGAGAGTTCCAAACTGATAGCGGTTACGTCTGGACAACTCGTCCTCCCTCACCTTGACGTCGCCAGGAGATGTCGGAGCATTTCAGTGTCCGAATATCCCACCTTGCTGGCAAGGTGTCAAGCGGAATCTGGATGTGCTCTAGCCATCTTGCTTGCAAGGTGTAATATTTGTGTAATGGATGAGGAGGTCTTGAAGAAAGCCCGAATCGAGTTGGCTCGGCAAGGGGGTAAAGCGCGTGCTAAGTCCCTCAGCGCTGAAGAACGGAAGAGGATTGCTACTAAAGCCTCCAAGGCCGCCGCTCGTGCTCGATCCCTGAAGGCTAAGCGAAAGCCCAACAACCGCAAGAGCTGATCTGCATGTTCACGGGGAGGAGTGGCAGGCAGGAGTAACACATTGTTGTTTGTCCTGTTTCTGGTGCTGTTTTGGCGGCGGTCTCGAGGCTGCACTGCCCTTTAGCTTTCTTCCCTCAAAGCGACCGATGCGTTTTCCCACTCAAGAACTTCCGCCATCCGGCGCTTGCTCGTTACCTCTTGGTCGGTCCTACCATCGTAGCTGCCGCTGCTCCACGTTGTTTGTGCATCCGGTTCCGAAAACACCTGACACAGACATCATTTCCTGACGCGGTGGTGCCATTGTGCGCCGGCCAGCCCCCACGTTACGCTTGAGCCATGGTGCACTACGACGATAATTTTGAACCATATTGGCTTGACGAGAAGAACTGGCTCGTAGAGATCATCATGCTGCCTAAAGACGAGGATCTCAGTGCTGATTTGAAGTACATGGGAAAGCTCCTCGCCTTCAGCTTGATCACGAACACACGGATGATTGCTCAGATCGGCAATGCGAACGAAGACATCCCTGCATACGAACTGTGGTTCTCCTTCACCAGCCCAGGGAACAAGCAGAGATTTTTGGACCTGGTGCGTCAAGACGGGTACGCCGATCCTGATGAACCCACGACTCTGAAGGAGCCTCCCGTCTTGGAAGACCTGCCGCATCTCCGCCCGCTCAGTTATGTCTTCCCGAAGGACGTAATGGAGCAGATTACGAATATTGCTCTGATGGTACAGATGTCAATGGGCGTAACTGGTCAGGAGACCAATTGATCGGCATTTGCAGGCTTTGCCCTCCGACGCGCATTCTAACTGCTTAAGCAGCATTCCCTCTGAGTGTGTCCTCGTCTCCTCGGCCGATCAGCTCATTCGCCGCGGTGGGCAATTCACCAACGGGCCTGAGCAAAATCCAGCAAGTCGGCCCGATGCTCTTGCGCGCCAACAAACATGCTAATGGAGGCATCGCGGGTGGTGAACAAGGAAACGGAACGCGGCCCCGCTATATTTTCAACGCATTAGCAGGTCAAAGACCTCGAGCGGCTGTTCAGGCCCGTCTTGATCCGTGCCGCTCGCGGGCAGATAGAGACCGAAGTGCCACTCTCTGTTCAGCGCTGGCCACACGCCGTGCGGTACCCAAATGCTTCGGCCGGTCATAGTCCGCGAAATCCGCAATCGCACGATCAACCTCATGAGCGAAATGCCTGGAGCGCCGGTTTGTAGCACGTCATAAGTCGCCTACTGCTCTTCTCGAGCGAGGCTACGCGCGTGGTTTGCGGCCTCTCCTTTTTTCGAGGCTGTGAAGTGTTCCCAGATATCTCCAATAGCCTAGCGACTCCAACAAGAGTCTTCGGGCCAGGAACTGAACGTTGGAAACGTCATAGATCGATAGAACCTTCAACCACTTCTTGTCTTCAAGGCTATGCGCAGCAATGTGGCTGCGTAAAAAGCTCGCCTGAGCCAGGGCATCACTGATATGCATCTCGCCATCCCGCACGATGTCTGTTACCGCCCAGGGCGCTAGTTTGGTGATTTCAGGTTGTCTCTTCATCTCAATGCGTGTTCGCTTGCCGCGCAGGTTCCAATAAAACTCTTCGTCGAGATTAACTCCCGCCCGCTTTAAGCGGTCTTCGAGCTCGCTTCTCACCATGGGATTCCACACTCCATTGATCCGGCTCGGGTTCTGGCTGCTTGCGCGAATCGTAAGGCCCAACTCCTCGATCGAAGAGTAGGCACTCGTGACTGCCATCGCGAATCATATGTGATCCTCGGGGAACACTGACTTGCGAAAGTTGGGGCTGTGCGTAGGATCAAGATCGATGGTCGGCGCGGACATGATTTCTAGGCTGTGGCTGGCGAATTGTTATTTCGCCCACAATTCATTGGGCATTTCGGTCCTGCTAGGATTCTGTGATGCGCAATCTGGTCGTCCTTTTCATCCATTTCATCGCTACCTTGGCTCGCTTGCTCGGGCCTGGCGGGGCCCGTTCCATCGTTGCCGAGTCGCTTCTGCTCAAGCATCAACTCCTGATCCTGAATCGCTCCAGGCACCGATCGCCGAATCTGTCCGCGTCGGACCGGATCCTTGCCGGCTGGCTGACGCTCTGGCTGCGTCCCA
>Ga0307475_10000006_pt1 | contig 139583 bp, 197 predicted proteins | sample atmos_gasesECM1C_FD_203317 | JGI IMG/M metagenome (GOLD analysis project Ga0307475, IMG submission 203317) | Hardwood forest soil microbial communities from Morgan-Monroe State Forest, Indiana, United States - atmos_gasesECM1C_515 | ecosystem: Environmental > Terrestrial > Soil > Temperate... | reverse complement strand
CCAGGCCGAGCCACCAGGCCGAGCCACCAGGCCGAGCCACCAGGCCGAGCCACCAGGCCGAGCCACCAGGCCGAGCCACCAGGCCGAGCCACCAGGCCGGCATGTGCGCCTAGCGAACAACCGTTCGCGGCCAGCGGAACAGCCAGCCAAACCAGACATAACGGACATCACCCTGTGTGCTGGCCTTTAACGATTAGCCGTTCTAACAAGTACGTGACGGGTGTTCGAACGGGAGCCCTCAAATCAAATCTCCCGGGTTTGTTCGAATGACCCATACCGCTATGCGCCGGCACGCTTAAATCGTCCCTGCGGGCATCATGGCTGGTGAGAGGGCATGTTCCGGGCACTCCAGTCAACCCCGCGCGACGTTTTGCCAGGTCGTTTGTCAGGACAAACTCTGCCCCGTAAAGGATCTTGGAAAATTCGAAATAACTAGCCTTTAGCTAACCTAACGTTCGAACCAGTAGAACATTGCAGGTCACAGCATGATTACCGCCCGGTAACAATACTTGCCTAAGCGCAAGTGACGCCTATCCTGCCGTGATCCATGGCCAGCACCGCGCCGACCGCGCCCCGGCCATGCCCTCAGTCATGAGGTGACACGTCGAATACCTTATGTAGCACACCATGTAGCCCTAATGTGACGGAGATCACATTTATTCTATTATCGCAGGTCACAGGCATGTTGACCATGCTTTCAAGATCATTTACCGATCGGTCGGAGGATTGTCACTTGCTACTCCATAGGACAGTGTGCGACTGTTAGGGCTCAATCAAATATCAGTACCGAGCCAACCGCTCCCAGGTGACGGGACCTCCGAGTTGGCCGGATAACTCCAGAATTGAGGACACGCCACGTAGGCGGGTAGGCGAGCACGGTTCACAGACTGCCAAGATCCGACAGCAGGTTTCGTTACAGCGATTCACGGTCGGCCGACCCTACGATCCGAACCACGTGGCAACTTTTAAGGTGAGTCTGCCTTAGAGCTAGCAACGCATCGCGAACCTAGCTCGCATGCCGGCCGGTATCTAGCAACTACCGGATGCGGCAACTGATATTCATGTTCGTTCCACCATGGCGGGCCATGGCGCGCATCATGACGATTCCGTGACCGGGACAACTTCAGTGCTTGCCTGGCTGGTCACTTACCCGCATACCGCGCACCATGGCCGGCCGTGGCCGAACGGCCAAACCGGTCTACCAGAAGGAGCCACCATGACGGTTATCCAGTCTGTCATTACCTGCCATGAATCACAGTGCAAGGCTCAGTCAATCGTGGCCGGCGCGTGGATCCACTGCCCGGAATGCCGTGGCAGCAACATCGAAGTGAGGTAACCAGACCATGGACAACCGCGCAATCTCCGGAATCTACGCCTACCTCACCGCTTACTGGCACGCCACGCACCAGAACACCGCGAACGCCTTGCACCTAGCCGGCCAGGCCCACGACCGGTCCGCTTGCCATCTTCCGCACTAACCCGACCCAGCCAAACCAGAATCATCACCAGAAGGAGACATCATGTCTGTCAAGACCGCTCCCAAGACCGCGCCCAAGACCGCGCCCAAGACCGCGCCCAAGACCGCTCCCAAGAAAGTCAGCATGGTCAAGTACAACGCTGCCGTTCGCGCCGGAAAGTCTGCTGCTGCCAGTCAGGGCAAAGCCAACTGGATAATCGGAGACGCAGCACTGACTGTCGAAACCACATACGGCAAGAAGACTGTCCAGAAATTCTCCGATGACATCAATGTCGCCTACCGCACCGTGCTGGATCTTCGTTTCGTGGCCGGCGCGTACGCACCTTCCGACCGGTCGGACTCCAATTCATGGACCGTCCATCAGGTGTTCAGCCGGGAAGATGACCGCAATGAGCTAATCGCGTCACGTACGTGGTCGGTCGCCGACGCTAGGGCAGAGGTCAAGTCGCGCCGCGCGCCGGCTGGCGACGAGACCAGCGACGAAGCCAGCGACGAAGCCAGCGACGAGACCGGTGAGCCAGCGGATGAGCTAGCGCTAGCTGAAGCCGAGGTTATGCGCCTTGAAGGCGAGCTAGCCAAAGCACGCGCCAAGGTCGCGAAAATCAAGGCAGACCGCGCCGCCAAGCCCGCTACCCTCCACGCCGTTAAGGGTGTCCCGTCACACGCCACTTCCGAACCTCGCACGGACTGCCCCCTATGCAAGAAGGCCGGCATCACCCCCATGCCGTCACCGCGCCGTAGCCGTACCCGCGTGACTGCCTGATTTCCCGCCCGGCCAGCCAGAACGTCACCCGCCGGCGCGCCCTGCTGAGTAAGGGCGCGCCGGCCCAATAGGAGACATGCGCACATGATCATGACCGAGACATGCCAGCACTGGAATCCGCTGGCCGGGGAGTGGGAGACAGTAACGGTAGAAGTCACCCCGGAACCCGTCCGGCCGCGCCGTAGCCGCGCACGCCGTAGCCGCCGGCCCGGTGCGGCATGTGACCTCGCCGGACTTTCTGACAGCGCACCGTTTCCGGACTGGTGGCGGGATACCGCATACGCGCCCAGCGACGGGCTAGCGGACATGCGGACGTTCGTCAAACCTGCCGCTATCCGGACACATCGCGCCGCCACCGTCATGCCGGCCGATCCTGGCCGCATCACCGAAACAGGCCGGCGTGCGTGACGCGTCACCGCTCACCCTAACCGCGTGCCAACTTCCGACCGGTCGGACGATTCCGGCCACCAGACCACCGAACAGTGACCGTCAACCTTCCGACCGATCGGAATCGGGGATATGACCATGACTATCCAAGTGTGGACCCATACCGTAACTCAGCACGAAACCGGCATACGCTGGACCGTCCGCGTGACTATGGAAGGTCACGGTACGCGCAAGCGCATTACCCGCATGGAACAGCGACGCGAAGGCCAGGCACGCTGGCGGACCGTTACCCAGGTCATCCAGGGCTGGTCCACCGTACCCACCATGGCGATTGTCTGAGACCTTCCGGCCGACCGGAACCTAGCCAGGATCACGCGACAGTCTGTCCGGATGTACCGCGCGAAGCGGCACGTGATCACCAGTACGGCCAGCATGCTAGAGACTCCCTGCGACGTAGGGCAACGGCTGGCAAGCCAGGCAAGCGCGAAGTTCCCGTGTGGTCGCGCTAGGGTGCCCGGAATCTGACGCCATGACGGGAACGGCAGAAAGGCAGGCTCCCGGCCATACAGCTCACGTACGCGCGGCAGCGATAGGCCGGCCAGCTGAAACTAGCTGGCAGTCACAAGGGATAACGGGCCGATCGGCGTCATGGTTCGAACCGCGCCAATGCCGGGCTAAGGGACAATCCGGCCCGTGGCAACACGGGTAACCGGGCCATCCACCGCTAGCCGGAACAATCACCAGACCTCAGACCAGGGAGCACTGATCATGAACTACACGATTATCGCGCGCCGTAATGGCTGGATCACGGTCAAGTGGTCGGATGGCCGGATCACCCGTCACAGTACCGGATGACGGGTCCGCTTCCTGGCAATTTCCGACCAACCGGAACATTACCTGCCGCGCGCCTTACCAGCTGAAGGCGCGCGGCCCCCTGGCAGTGCCCGGCATGGCAGCCGGCGGATGATAGCCCGATGCCGGTTCGATTCCGGCGTTTGCCACTGACCTCCCGAACCGATAACCGATCACAGAACCGGAGACACGATCATGACCAGCACGCCAACTGCCATTGCCCGCCTCGCCACCATGCGCCGGATCAGCCAGGCCGACGCGGAACACCGCTACCTGGCCGCGCGCCGCCGCGATGCTGCCCGTAACGGCTATCGCGGGCCGCTTACCCGCGCAGAGCTGGCCGCGCAGGCCAACCGCCGGAACCAGAACTAGCCATGTTCACGGTGATCTACTCCAGCCGGTTCTCCCCGTCCCCCGAACCGGAGATACGCACATTCGAGCACAAGCAGGATGCCCGCGATTTCGCGGCGACACTGCGCGGTCACGGCATGACGGACGTCCTGTCCGACGCCGACGACTGATCTTCCGACCGACCGGAACCTGACTTCAGAACGGAGACGCGCACATGACCTGGCCTTTATGCAGCAACTGAGAACCAAGCGCTACGCTGCCGCCGGCGGATAACGGCGGGTCACCCCGGCCAGCCACCCATGGTGCGCGGAAGGTTCCCGCTAACCGGAATCTTCCGCGCACCGTGGCAGATACCCGGGCAACGATCACCGATCACAGAACTGGAGAACATGATCATGAGCAAGCAAATTCAGATACAGGTCACCCGCCGGCCGCGCCCGGATCCGGCACCTGCCGACGCCCCGACCGTCAGCACGGCGATCGCCCGGAAGTGGTTCACGTGACCACGTACACGGTTAGCGTCACCACCGATTACGGGCTGGTCGTTGAACGCCGGCCCGTCCGCGTGACCAGCGACAATCCCCACGTCAACGTCTTGCAAGCGCTCACCGGGGCACTTAATGACCTCCGGCGGGACATGCAGCTGCCGCCCGTCACCGACTGCGACCGGGGATGACGCATTACATGGAGGAAAGCACCGAGCTGACAGCGTGCGGGAAGAGAAAGCGTTTCTGGACGTCCGTCACGCACAGGCTTTCAATGGTTACCTGCCGGGAATGCGTCCTCGTTGAGATACCGACCAGGCCAGCCAGCCAGACCCCAGACCAGAGGACAAACGATCATGAACCTCGCCCGCCAGATCCCTTACCTGCTATATGCCGTCATGATTGCCGGATCCATCATGGCATCAAAGCGCCTGAATGCCCGCAAGCCAGCCAGCCTGCACGGCACGATCCACCGGGCCGTCCGTGACTGGCTAACCCTGGCCGGGCTCCAGGCCGCGTACATCGGGCTCTTTACCGGGCTCTGGACAACTAGCCTCCTGCCGATGCCCGCCATGCTGGCCGGCTCCGTCTCAGCCGGGCTGTTCCTGATCTGCGACATGCGCATGATCATCCTCGCGCGCCGCGCAGCCAGGACCTATGACAATCTCGGCCCGCTGGCCTACCTCGCCGAAATCAGGTTCGCGTTCGGCAGTGACCAGCACCCCGCGCGGCTGACCAGGCGGCAACGCCGCGACCAGGCGCCCATGCACACCGACTAGCCGGCCTGATTTTCCGACCGACCGGAATTACCCGGCCCGTAACCACCCATGGGAGGACCAATCATGAGCAAGCCACAGATGTACCGTGCACGCTGGCGCCTATCCGCCTGGCCGACCCGCGCAAGCTGGCTGAACTTCTGGCGTAACCGCCTGTACGTACGCTACGGCTGGCAGCACTGGCCGACCACACCAGGTCTGCGCAGCCGGGCTGAGCTAGCAGCCGAACTAGACAGGGCAACCCTAGCCCGGTTCCGGAAAAACTTAGCCCTCGCCATTCCGATCAGTCGGAATAACCAGACCCCAGACCCACGACCACAGACCCGACGATCACAGACCCAGGACCAGGAGACATGCCATGATCACTTACGAGCAGGCGTTCGCGGCAACCGAATTTCACATCTCGCACGACGGGCTGCCGTGCACCGTATGGCACCGGGCCGGCCAGACGAACCTCGGCCTGGCCGGGCAGTTCATCATCCCGGTCGAACATGACGGCGAAGACGGCCTTATCCGGTGCTATCACATCCTGGACGCCAACGCCGGCGACTTCCACACGCCGGACGGCTGCCCCAACATCCGCAGCGACGACCCCCCGGTCCCGGGCCAGCCGGTGCCGTCATTGTCCGACCAGTCGGAAGATGGCTACGACTCGCGCGGCTACGACGCGGACGGCTACGACCGGAACGGCTTCAATGCCCGGGGCTACGACGCGGACGGCTACGACGAGGACGGCCTCGGCGCAGACGGTTACGACCGCTACGGCTACGACAAGGACGGCTACAACCGCGAGGGCTACGACCGGGACGCGACCGCCAGCGACCTGGACCTGAGCGAGCTGTGGACCGGGTTCACGTTCAGCACCTGGTCGACCAGCACCCGCCAGGCAGAGTTCCGGCAGCACCTGCGGGAGATCGTCCGCGACCCTGACGAAATCGACAACCTCGCGTTCTGCGACAACTGCAACGAGCCCGAGTGGGACGGGAACATGTCCTCAGCCCAGGACGGCTCGGTCAGCATCTGCGGATCGTGCTGGGACGACTGGGCGACCTGCGCCAGCTGCGAGGAGCGGTACCCGGCCGGCGACCTGACGGAAACGCTGAGCGGGTCAGACATCTGCGATAGCTGCCGCGATAACTGCTACTCGTACTGCAAGGAGTGCGAGGGCTGGTACCACGACGAGAACTCATCCGACCACAGCCACAATGACGGCTACGGCTGCTGCACGTCACCGCAGCTGAAGTTCGCGGTCCGCAACGACGGCTGCGAGCCGCTGGCGAACGACACGCGGATCACGGTCACGCTGCCGGCCGGCACCATTTCCGCCGAGGGCCTGGCCGCTATCCGCAATTACCTGCTGTGCCAGCGCCATCGCGAAAACGGCGAGTACCTCCACCAGTACACGAACCTGGCCTACGACCTGGACAAGCTGGGCGACCAGTGGCAAACCAGGACCGGGAACTTCACCCGGCGGCTCAGCCGCCACGCCTACCAGGATCACCAGATCAAGGTCACGCAAGATGTCATGTCGCAGGTCGGCGTCATCGCGCGAGACCACAGCACGCAGGTCAGCGTCGCCATCGAGGTCACCCGGGACCTGAACATGGGCGCCTCGGAGTTCTATCACGAGGACTCGTGCTGGTGGGGCAGCTACGGCGAGAGCCGCTGCGCGCTGAAAACCAACGGCGGCCTCGGGCTGCGGTCATTCGACGGCTACGGCAACGTGTCCGGCCGGGCCTGGGTGCTGCCGCTGCGACGGGACGAGCGCGGGAAGCTGGTCCCGACGTTCGACACCATGACACCGGACGCCTTCGTGGTGTTCAACGGGTACGGCGACCTGAGCGGCTACGCCGCGCCCCGGATCCTCGCGCACATGGCGGGCTGGACCTACCGGAAAATCGGCTTCAGCGCCGAGCCGATGTACGTCAACGCCGGCGGCTACCTCGTGGCGCCCGAGGACATCGCGGAGCAATACACGGACGGGAGCCTGGACCTGGACATCAGCCAGCACTCAAACCTGTTCGAAAGAGAGCTGATCTCATGCTGACCACCGTCCTCATCACGGCCCTGATCAGCTTCGCGGCTGGCTACACGGTGCGCGGGCTGCTGGCCGTGGCCCTGGAACGCCAGCGCCAGCAAGGCAAAGTTCCGGCCGGTCAGAACAACATCACCGATAGCGACCAGGCACTGCATGAAGCACTCACCGCATTGCTGGAAAAGAGAAATGATGTCAGGTAAGAACTCATTCACCCGCCAGGTCCGGCGCGCGTACAACCAGGACACGCTGGCGCGCATCCTCACGCTGCCAGAGCGCAAGTTCGGCCGCGCCTTCGGGATGCAGACCGTCCGCGTCGAACAGCGGTCGTCCTGGAGATCTTCCGATCGGCCGGAAGATTACTACCACTTCCGCGACAACGGGTCGAGCGTGCTGGCGGTCGCGCACCTGGACACCGTAGTGCGCAGGGACCGCCGCACGCCGCGCTTCAGCGCCACGGAGCGCGGGCCGCTCGTCGTCTCGGGAGCCCTGGACGACCGGCTGGGCGCGTACGTCATCCTCAAGCTGCTGCCGGAACTAGGCGTCACCTGCGACTGGCTGCTCACCGTGGGCGAGGAATCCGGCCAGTCAACAGCCGAGCACTTCAAGCCGGGCAAGGACTACGACTGGGTGATCGAGTTCGACCGGGGCGGCACGGACGTCGTGATGTACCAGTACGAGGACCGGGCCAGCCGGCGGGCCGTGGAGGCGAGCGGCGCGGTCATGGGCCACGGCAGCTACTCCGACATCGCCTACCTGGAGCACCTGGGCGTCAAGGCCTTCAACTGGGGCGTCGGGTACCAGGGGGACTACCACTCCGAACGCGGTTACGCCTACCTCGGCAACACGTTCGCGATGACGGCGAAATACCTGCGGTTCCACGAGCAGAACGCCGGGACGGCCATGCCGCACGAACCGGAGCGATACTCCGGCTACAGCCGGTACGACGACTACTACGGCGACTGCGACGTGTGCTTCGCGGAAGAATCCGTCGATTCGGTCACCGGCTACTGCCTGGAGTGCGGAGCGTGCCAGGACTGCGGCCAGATCGAGAACAAGGGCTGCATGTGCTATGTGCCGGATCACATCCGCGGCGAGGCCTCCAGGATCCTGGCGATCACGCCGGCAACTTCCAGCCAGGCCTGGCGGCAGATGACCTGGGGCGAATACTGCACGCTGCGCCCGGGAAAATCACTCTACGATGACGTCCTGTGCGCGAATTGCTCGCGCCACGTGGCCGGGTGCGAATGCGCTTACGACAATGACCCGGACAGCCAGCCCGTGAAGCTGCCCTGGGACGCCGGATGCACCGACTGCGGCAAGGACCTGGATGCGTGCACCTGCGCCCTGGACGCCGCCGCGCGGGAGGACGCCTATCAGGAGGCCATGGCCAAAGACGGACCTGGCCCGCTGATCCCGGCGCGACGCTCCCCGTCGATCGCGCCACCCTGGTCCGGGCACCGGACCGAGGTTCCGACCAGTCGGACTAAGCCCCGGAAATCCCGGAATCACGAGCCGGCAGGCGCTGTCAGCAGGACTCAGCAGATCATCGCGGAATGGCGGGAGGAGAACACGAGATCCGCGGCCAGCCCGCCGGCTGTCTTCCCGGACGCCGACCTGGGCTGGCACGCGGGGACCCGCACGAGCGCGGACGGCCTGTACGTCAGCGGCCACCAGCCTAGCCAGGCCTGGGCGCGCATCTGCCTGCGCTGCGCCGCGCGCTGGCCGCACCCCGTCAGCAGCACGGACATCCACCCCGAATCGGACTGCCCCGGCTGCGAGCGCTGCGTCCCGGGCGCCATCCACGCCATCGCGGCGCACCTGGCCGGCGAGAGCGACCTGTGCGGGCTGTGCCGCGAGCTGAACACAAGACCAGACACGACAGGAGCGTCACTACGCGAAATCGCTGCCGGACTGGTATCCCAGAAGGCGGCCGACCGCTACCTGGCGGGGATCACCTCGCATGCCCTAGATGAGCACGAGAGCGCGTCATCGTGACAACCCAGACGACGCGGGCTGGCCTGGACAACCGGGTTACCGGCGAGAACGGCCAGCCCGTAGCCGAGGTACGGCTGGTGCGCGGCTGGTTCCGCATCCGCCGCGCGGACGGCCATCCGGGCGTAGACCTGGTGACCCGGATCCCGGGCTACCTGGCCGAGACCACGCCATACGCCACCCAGAACGCGGCCGAGCATGCCGCGCGGACCATCTACGGCCAGTACCGCGCCGATGTGTGCGCCCTGGCCGAAGAGGAGATCTGAGGAGACAACCATGATCACGCAGCCGTTCAAGCTGTACGTGTGGGAAGACGCGCTGGCAGACTGGTCCGCGGGCATGATCATCGCGCTCGCGCCTAACCTGCGTGCAGCCAAGGCCGCTGTCCGCCAGGCGCACAGCTCCAGGTCGGACGCGATCGAGCGCGATCTGCGCACCGCCCCGAAGGTCATCCGCATCACCGAGAACACCGCTCCGCAAGCGTGGCTGGCCTGGGGCGGTGGCTGACCCGTGGAAGTCACCGGCACGGTAACCAGCGTGCGGCGCAGGCACACCAGTTACGGCAGCATGTACGTCACCGCGCAGATCGGCCGGCCCGGCACGCATGACATCCGGCTGACCTGGCTGCACGGGTTCGAGCCCATCCCGGAACGCGGCCAGCGCATCACGATCGACGGCATGGCCCTGATGATCACCGGCCGGCATCGCGGCATCCGCCCGAACGTCAGCGTATTCACGCTCACCGTCCACGGAAATTCCGACCGATCAGAAGAAAAGCCATGCCCGTAACCCGCAGCGGCACCCGTCAGGCCGCCAGCGGCCACCACAGCCCCGTCCAGGGGCATCTGAGGAGAACCCCATGCGATACGACACCCGGGACAAGACATTCCGGATCACCCAGGTCACCCCTGGAGAATTGCGCGCCGAAGACAACGGAGCAGACCCCGAGTTCCGCGTGCACGTCTCCCGCGTGGCTAACGGCTGGTGGACACGCGAGGAACTAACCCGGCTGCACGCCAGGATCGGCGACGCGCTCGCGCTGCCCGTGCCCGTGCCTGCCCAGCCCGCCAGCCAGGACATCTGAGGAGAACCCCATGACTGCCATGAAGGCCTACCGCGAAGACGGCACCGAAGTCCGCCCCGGCGACACCATCGCCAACTCACTGGGCAAGCCGGCCGTCTTCTACGCCGCGACCCGCGTCACCGAGCCCGGCCTTGACGGCCTGATCCAGGTAGATGACCAGTACAGCCCGCAATATTACGCCCGTGGTTACGGCCTGACCGTGCGATACGCAGAGCGCGAGCCCGGCAACCGGACTCCGGTTGAGAAAGCGCTCGCGCTAGCCGACACCGAGACCGAGAATCATTACAGCGCACTCGTCGCGCTGGCCGATGCCGTGCGAGCCCAGCTATCCCCAGCCGGCGACGCAGACGAGCTGGCGGCCGAGGCCGGGCGCGCGGCGCGCACGATGGCGCCGCCCGTGCCCGGCGTGACCCGGAACAACGGCTACACCGTGTTCGCGGTGCTGCCCGGTGCGCCGGCGAGCCCCGGCCTGTTGGCGTCCTGGTTCGTCGCCGCGCAGGGCGAGAACGGCATGACCGTCACCTGGACCGCCTGCGCGGGCGAGAGCGGGATGCTGAGCTACAGCGGCGGCCGGTACCAGGACAACCGGGCGCTGGCCATGATCAGCCTGGCTGACCGGGCCGGCGTGTTCATGGCACTGGACAGCTTCACGTCCGGAATGGCCACGCGCGAGCGGATGCGCGAAACCCGCGACGCAGCCATCAGCCAGCTGGTGGATAACGGCGTTCCCCGCGCCCGCGCCCGGACCATGCTGATGAACGCGGCGGCGCTGGGATCCAGCACGACGGCCCGGCGCGACGGCGTGTCCTGGCTGATCCGGTACGACCGGGTTCGGTGCGAGTTCACCGTGTCCCGTACCGTCTGACCCGTCATGGCCGGCCAGCGGCGCGCACCCCCGCACCCTGGCCGTGCCACGGGGGCCAGACGGCAACCCGGACCAAGACCCGAGATCAGGAGACACCCATGACCCGTGACCGCTTCCAGGCGATCGCCCGCCGGTTCCGCACCGCGCTAGGCATCCTGACGGCCAGCGCCATCCTCACCGGGGCAGCCGGCCTGGCAACCGGGGTCCTCCCGGCCGCAGCCGCGAACGCCAGCGCGGTGACCGCGCACGACGCCGGCTGGTATGACACGGCCACGTGCCGCGCGTTCAGCGCATACGAGCGGCACCCGTCCGGCCGGGAGTTCACGCGGATGGCCCGGCTGGCCCGGCACGCGGACACCTACCTGCGCGTGGATATCAGGCTGTGGGCCGGCGACCGTGCCCGGCACGCCCGGACCGCCGTCCTCCGGCAGGACGCCGGCTATGCCCGGCAGGACTGCGACACCAACGGCGACATCTAGGCCGGCTGATACCCCGCCAGGCCGGCTCCCGCGAACGCGAGGGCCGGCCTGGGCCCCCAGATCACTGACAGGAGAAGCCGATGGCCGGATTCCACGGCACAATCCAGACCTGGACCCGCGAGTGCGAATGCGGCGCGCTGGTCACCGTGACCGGGGTAGCCGGCCCGAGCACCGTCTGCGAAACGTGCGCGGCCCGGCTCCGCGCGATCATCCTCGGCGAGCCCGGTGCCGTCCTGCCGCCCGAATTCATCTTCCCGCTGCCCCAGCCCGTGCCCGTGAGCTGCGGGCTGCGGACCGACCTGCCCAAGGCCCGGCGCCGGCACCGCCGGGTCTACCTGGGCACCGACACCCGCCACACCGCGGACGGCGGCTTCGAGGACCTGCACATCTACGCGTGCGCCGAATGCGGCGCGGACAGGCAGACCCGGACCCCGCCCGCAAACGACAAGGAGCAACGACCATGACTAACACCGAACTAGATACGAGCACGCTGGTCACAGCCATCGGTCGTCTCGTCGCCTACAACTGGCGCGATGAAGAAACCGATTACAACCGCAATGCTCTAGAACCCGGTAACTCACGTGAAGGGCACATCTTCCGCGACCTGATGCTCATCCAGTGCTGGCTGGAAGCAAATCACGGCTACCCGCACGTAGAACCGCGTATCGAGAACGAACACGTAACGCGCAATCTTCCCGGCTGGCTGGCCTGGAACCAGGAAGCTGAGCGGAAAGCACGCGAGGCCGGGCTGCTGAACGCGGCACGGGACTGGATTGCTGACTGCCAGTGGGCCGGGGACATCGACGTAGCCAAGCTGTCCGATGACGCGGTACGCGCGGGCATCCAGGTCCACTACGACGGCGGCTGGGCGCAGTTCATCGCGGACGGAGCCTGACCATGGGCGAGATCATCCTGACCCTGACTGAGTTCCAGGCCGGCGAAGTCGAGCATGGCCTGGACATCGACGCAGCCGACCACCCGGACGAGGAGGACTGGGGCCGGCTGGAATTCACCGGCAGGCGCCAGCGCCGCGCCCGGCTGGTCATCGCCGGCACCCGGCAGGCACGCGACCGGGCGCTGTACCGGATCACGTCCAGCCGGGACATCTGGATGGACAACTCCTCCGACCCGTTCAGCAGCCCCGGCGAGCGGCTGGGCTGCCTCTCGCGCAGCCAGTCGCTGGCCCGGCTGGTCATCACGCTAATCGAGGCCGCCGGCGGTCCGGAGAGTTTCAGCCCGGACGTGCGCCGCTGGGCGCAGTACTGATCTTCCGACCGACCGGAACATCTGAAAGGGCACCAATGAAGCGGACCATAGACCTGGACCAGATCCGGGTCGTGCAGGCCGACAACTACAAAGGCAACTCGCGGGTGTACCTGGAGATCATGGACCAGCGCATTCTCTACACCGACCCGTGGACCCTGGCCGCTCACCCCCTGCTCGGGCACCATGTCACTTCGCAGGTTCACGGCGAGGAGCCGTTCTCCCGCACGGAGCACACCGTGGACACCGAAGGCCTGGCCGACATGTTCCGCGCCCAGCTAGGTCATATCCTCGCGAGGCTCCTGCTCGAAGCGCGCCCTGACCTGCTGGAAGGCTGGAGCCCCGACACCGACCGCGAGATCGATTACGTCAAGCCCCAGCTGGCCGAAGACCCGTACGAGCACTGAGGCTTTCCGGCCAACCGGAACACCTGAAAGGACCATGATCATGCCAATCACTTACCAGCACATGCGAGCCGGCCTGATGGAAGCCATGCCCCGCGCCGAGTTCGCGGCCCGCGTACCAGGCAGCACCGCGCCCGTGCAAGCCGACTGGATCGCCGTCACGGCCGGCAGCACGCACCCGCTGGGTTACATCACCGACAACCGGGCCGACGCCGGCGGCGAGCCATCCGAGATCATGCCTGGGAACGAGGCCGCCCAGCCCTACGAGGCCTATGACAGCCGGGGCCGGTACATCACCGTCACGCACTCGCTGCGCGGCGCGCTGCTGGCCATCGGCAACCGCACCTGAGACAGGAAACACACGATCATGCCTGAGTATACATTCGACATCGTGGCTGTCGCCACATTCCACATCGGAGCACCTGACTACCTCACCGCGCGCCGCGCCGCCGAGGGGTTGATGGAATTCAACGTCCGCGACAACACCGTAGACGAGGGCATAGACGACCCGCCCGGCCTCACCTACGAGCTGACGGTCGTCACGCCGCGCGGCAAAGCGTCATTCGCAGGCGCCAGCCCCGACGACGAAAGCGTACCCGCGGAGGACTACCAGACCTTCACCGAGCCGCTGACCGACGCCCGGGACGCGCTCTGCACCGCGCTAGCCGAAGCGGACGAGGCGCTGGGCGGTGACTCCAATGATGCCGAGCACGACGCGCTCTACCGCATCCGCGAGATCGTCGCGGACATCCTTGGCGTAACCACCGATGCGCCTGAAACCCGGATGACCTGAAAGGACCACGATTATGCCCGAACATTACTGGTCCGACGCTTCCGCCCTGTACCAGATCCAGCATGGCGAACATGGTACGCCGCGCACCGAGAGCGCGAGTGAGTATCTAGCTAGCCGCCTGCTGGAATGGGACAAAACGACATCTACGGTCATCGGCAGGAGACTGCTGGAGATCGTCATGGACCTTCGCGCCGGCCAGGTAACTACCAAAACTGGCAAAAGATCTCACGAACAGGAAGCACGATCATGACCACCGGAATACCGACCGCCGGGCAGGTCGCCGCCGCGCGCCGCGGGGAATTCACCGCCGAGTTCCCGTGCCACGCCTACGCCCGCCAGTTCGCCGACCGGCTGGCCGGAGGAGACTTCTGGGTGACCGATGTCGCGCTGAACCGGCGCAACGGCCGGATCGTCACCTTCAAGGCCACCGGGAAGGCCTGGACGTGCAACCGGCTGGCCGAGAACCCGGACCGCACCCAGGGAATCACGGGCTACTGGCTGGACATGGCCGACACCGTGGGCTACTACGGGTCCACGCCCGGCGAGCCGCCATTCCACACGGGAGCCAGGACGGCCTACCTGAACGGGCACCCGTGCCCACCGGAGTACTGACATGCAGCCCGCCGACATGAACAAGCGCCCGCTGGCCGTTGGCACCCGCGTCGAAGCCTGGTGGGACGGTGCCAGGTACACAGGCACTGTCCAGCTGATCGAGCCGCCATACCCCGGTTGCGCTTACCGCCATATCACCGTCATCCGCGACAGTGACAACGCCGAGATGGAGACGTTCTCGGACGCCGTGGCCGTACTGCCCCCTGACGCGGAAGGGACCTGACATGCGGCCCGCCGGGCGGACCCGGTGCTGGCGCAAGAGCCAGCGCCGGGCCTGGCGCGGGATGCCGGCCGGACGCCGGGACACGCATCCTGTGAAGACCGCCTACGGGCGCGGCCAGGCCCGGCGTGACTGGCTAACCACCTGGGATGCCGTGCGGATTCCGCCGAACGACACATAGTAACGGCACAACCTACCGGCTCCTGACCTGGGATTATACTCCAGCGGGCATGCCCGGAGTTGTGCGATATGTATACAGCATGATACACTGGAATCTAGGAGGCCACCATGCCCTGCGCTTTCCCGGCCGCCGTCATACGGCAAACCCGGGACCAGATCGAGCTGTTCATCCTGGACCGCGAAGATGAGTCGCTGGCCGTCCGGCCTGCCCTGTTCCCCGTGAGCGAAACCGGGAAAATGACCGCCTACCGGATGCGCTGGCTACGCAACGGCCGGTACTTCGCGGTCACCACGCACCCGGACGGCCACGCCACGGACAGCCGCCGCCCGGAAACCTCCGACCGATCGGAAAAACCCTCATGATTATCCTGACCAGGAACGATGACGGCACCTGCACCGAGCCTCTCCAGGACATCGCATGGACCCGGACGTCGTACACCGAGCCCCGCGAGAGCCTGGACGACTGCACCGACTGCGGTAAGCCAATCGGGGAATGGGACCTGTTCCTCTGCCTGGACGACGGCAGCGAATCCGCGCACGTCAGCTGCGTCACCATCCTGGAACCACTGCCCGCCGCCCAGGCTCGCATCACCCAGCTGGAAGCCAAGCTGGCTGCCGCCCGGTCCGCTGAGCACGACGTCCGGTCCGCCTACCTGAAAGCCTACGAGCACACCGCGGACACGGCCGGGGAATTGCGCCGGATGCGCGAGTGGGCAGCCTCCATCACGACCCCGGAACAGGAGGGCTAAGAAAATGCCCGCACGACAGAATACGGACCTGCTCCGCAGCTACGCCAGCGGGCCGAAAATCTGGGACGCCACCGCCCTGATGCCCGAAGTCGCGACCCTGGCAGACGCCGGGCTGATCGAGCCCGTGCCGGGCAGCGCCGCGTACCGGCTGACTGACGCGGGCCGGGCTGAGCTGGAGGCGCGCGGGGACAGCCCGGCCTGGACATCCGTGCCCGAGCTATTCGAGCTGGTCACCTGGGCGGACATCGCCGAAGGTGATCACGTCTGGTCGATGGGCGGTGTCTGCCTGATCACGCGCGGCCAGTTCCGCAACAATGACAGCTACGACTGCGATCTGCGACCCGGCATCATGCGGTTCGGGCACCGGAGTGAATCCGGCAGCGAGTTCGCCCCGCCCATGGATCTGCTGCACCGCGTACCCCGGCTCATCCCTCCCCGCAAGATCCAGGACGAACTGGCCAGGCGCATCACCAAGACCCCCGGACAGGAGGGCTGAGACATGCCCGCACGACAGAGCCGCCGCTGGACCCAGCAGCATTTCCGCGCCGTCGCCGCGATCCTGGCGGCCGAGCGATCCGCGAACGGCCTGAACCCGGCCCTGAACCGGCTCATCTCCGCGTTCACCGCCGAGTTCACCCAGGACAGCAAGGATTCAGGCTCGCGACAGCCGTACATCTTCGACCCGGTGCTATTCCGCCGGGTGGCGCTCGGCCAGGAACCCGTCTCCGCGCGGCCCAGGCGGCGCAGGGCAGACAGTCAGGCCACAGTCCGTAACGAGAGCACATGACCGTGAAAAGCCGGCGGGCGCAACTGAACCGCCAGATCGCTGAGCCGGTCATCACCGAGGGCATGACCCGCGCCGAGCGCCAGGCTGAGATGGACCGCTGGCACGCAAACTGCCAGGCGCAGCACGACCGGCTGGACGAGGAGCACCGGCTGCTCGGAATCGGCCGCACTGCGGCGATCTGCATGACGCATGAACTCATCTGGTCCTGGCAGACCGCCACGGCCAGCCGGTGGTTCCTGGCACTGCCCGAGCGGTACATGACCCCGGACAGCATGACCCGGCCTGACTGGAACCACAGTCACTACCCGCACGACGAGCACGGGCGGACCGGCCGGGTCACCACGCTCCAGCGGCCGGAAACCCCGGCGGACACCGAAGCGGAAGAACTGGTCACCGCCATCCTGACTGAACTGCAAACCGAACGCGAGGGCTCGCAATCATGAAAGCGCCATACCAGCACCACTCCCCGCACGTGAAGCTAACCGAAACGCAACAGGCCGAGCTGGCGCGCGGGTTCGGCGACAAACCCGTTACCTGGGAAGCTGACATGACATCAGGACCCGATCGCGCCTTCTCCCCGGACGCCGTGGTCATCCGCCGCACCCGCTGGGGCTGGTCTGCGTTCAGCGGCGACGGCATCACGGGCGCTTACGGCGATGACAGCCTCATCGCATCGTCTGATCACGTCGGAGGACTCGCTGAGTACATCCTCACGCTGGAGCCCAGCGAGATCATCATCCAGCCGGGAGAGCGCCAGAACGAGCTGCCCTGCCCGATACATCCCGGTCTCTGACTTTCCGACCAGTCAGAACATAGGCAGGAGACAGCATCATGAGCACCCGCAAACAGCCGGTCGTCGCGAAAACCCTGGCGCAGGTAATCGTCGGCCGTCCTGACGGCCAGCACGCATTCCAGTTGTTCGCCACGCTCACCGATGTCACCGGCCCCGGTCTCGGCACCGGCCGCGAAGCCCGGGTAGTCCTCCGGTACCGCGAGCTGGCTGACCTGCTGGGCGCGATCCCGGCCCTGCAGATAGGACCCGAGAACATCAAGGCGTACTCCCAGGTGGCGAACATGCTCCATCGCCTGGAGAGCCGGGACATTACCTGCGAGGAAGGCTGACAATGGCTGTCCAGCACCGCACCCACCGCGAGCTGGAATGGCAGCCCGTAAACACCAGCGACGGCGAACTGCCGCAGGAATTCCGCCTGGATACCGTAATCCACCTGCAGCGGCGAGACGGCCGGAGCCAGATCTGGCTAGACGAAAAGCCTGCCACCCGGCTCACGATCGCAGACAACATCAGCCGCCGTGAGCTGTCCGGGCTAATTGCCTCGGGCACCGACTGGCTGGCCTGGGACGGGAAGGACGACTGACATGACCACCCAGCTCACCCCAGCCCAGCAGCGGATGCTGGACCGGGTACGCGCTGAAGGACCACGCACGTACAACTACCGCGCCGCAAGCCAGATCACGGCGCTGGAGGCAGCCGGCCTGATCACCGCCGACTGGGACGCCGTGCTGGACGAAACCAAGGGCCGGCTCCGCTGGCGGATCACCGTCACCGCCGTGCAGGCCGACGATCAGGAGAAACGATCATGAACGACGTCACCCGCGACGATGCCTGGACGCACATGCGCGATCAGGCAGCGCTGATCCTGGACACCGACCTGGACCCAGGCGAACTCCGGGACGCCTCTGAACGGCTGGCCTCGGCCTTCCGTGATATCGACACCGGGACCGTGCACGGCGCAGCTGCCGGCTCGCTGTCCGGCGCACTCAGCGCATTCGACCAGGCCGCCATCGAGGGCACGACCGCCGAGGAGATCGCGGCGGCCCGCGCGCTGGCCCGCGCAGTACGCCGCTACACGGAAATGGCCAAGGCCACGCCTGCCACCGGGCCTGACATGACCAACAAGGAGTTCACGGCACTGAACAGGCAGCTTTACGCCGCCGGGCACCCCGTCGCGATCAGCGACCTGCCGCCGCCCGGCCTGGCCGACCTGCCGCCGGGCGAACAGCTCAGCTGGCTATTCAGCCAGAACTACGACATCGCCCAGGTCATCGGGTCCGGGATGATTATCTGGTTCCGAACCGAGGCAGGCCTGACGCCAGCCGCGATCGTGCCGGCCAGCCTGATGGCCCGGTTCCGGCTCGCAAGTCCCTGACCTTCCGACCAGTCGGAACATCCCAGACAGGAGAGCCACGATCATGACTGACGCGCACGCCCCCGCCCGAACCCTGACCGACAAGCAGATCAACCAGTACGCGATGTTCCTGCCGTACCAGCCGGCCACCGGGAACAATGACGCCGAGGCGCTGCCCTGCATCGTGCTGGCCGGCGACGAAGACGGCAACGGCGGCATCCAGGTGTACGCCTACGCCCGGGACGGCCAGCTGATCATCAGCGTGCACTACGACACAGCCGGCCCGGACGAAGACGGGCGCGGGCCATGGGCCTACTACGGACCCGGCAACGCAATCCCCACCATTGTCGAAACCGGGGGCTCTGACCCGGTGTGGCAGGCGACCGCCGCCGCGAACCCGGGCGCGCAGGGAATTGCCCAGGCTGTCCACACGGCCTACCGGAACGGGTGGACTGACCGCAGCGTTTCCCGGCGATCTCCGCCCTCGCGAACACCAGGTGATCAAGCAGGGCACTGCGAACAGGGAGAACCGCGATCATGACCGACAAGACCACCGAACCGAGATTTAACGTTGGGCAACGAGTACGCCGCCAGGACAGCCGGACAACCGGGCGTGTCACCGGCACCTGGCAGCACCCGGGCGACGAATTCTTCCCGCCCCAGTCCGGGGTGGACGTGACCATGGATGACCAGTTCTCGCCACGGCCCACCCCGGTCCGGTACCACACACTCGGGAAGGACTTCGAGCCGCTGCCTGATGACTACCTGGACGACGGCGAGGCGCTGGAGCAGATCGCGCGCACCATCACGCATATCCCCGGCGACTGGGCACAGGCCGCCGAAATGCTGAACGCCACCCTCGCCATCCTGCACCGCAACGACCGGGCCAGGAAGAACTGACATGCCAAGTCCCGGTAACGCCGGAGTAAACCGGCAGGCCTGCGAACCCCCCAACTGCTGGATGACCTGGCCGCACGACCAGCACTTCCACTCACCCATCGGCGGACTGACCCTCAACTGCCCTGGCATCGCGAAAAAGCCCGAAGGCACCCGCATCAGTCACGCTGAAGTACTGCGCATCCTGGGTAAGATCCGCGCACGCTGGGGACCATCAGGACGACTGGACGAAAGCGTGTTCCGCGACCTGGAGAACCAGCTGATCCCGCTCGTCCCGGGCGAGCCCGTGCAGTTCCAGGAACTGGGGAAGCAGCGCTGGTTCAACGGCACCTACGAAAGCCCGGTGGATAACCCGGGCGACCCGAACCGGTCCGGTGACGCCATCGTGCTCTCAACCAGCGGCCGGCGCGTGAGCGTGTTCCTCAGCTCCGTGCGAAAGCGCCCATCATGATCCCCGTCAGCCTGCTCGCCGCCTGCGTCCTGCCCGCGCCCGGCGCGATAGTCCTGGCGATCTGGGCGATCGCCTGCATTATCTGTTCCGGGCCTGAACTCCCGCGCCCGGAACGGTAAGACCCGATAACCCTGGAGCCACTGCCAATGAGCCAGGATCACCAGCCCCGCACGGTCAGGGAAATCTGCACACGCGAACACGAAATCCGTTACCGTGCCACGGACGGCGACGCCGATACCGGCTGTCAGCATCACGGGCGCTCAACCCGTTGCTTCGGCGAATGGCCGAATTGCCACCCTTACCCGGACTCGGCCAGCCAGGCTGAGCGTAACTGCGCAATCGTCCGCGAGCTGCTGGCGGCAATGCAGCCGGAATTCACCGCTGCCCTGACCGCCGCGATCATCTCATGCGACGGCGAATGCCCGTGCACGCGGGCCGCCGCCGCGGAACAGGAGACCTGACATGGGGTTTCTCGCCCGGCTGACCGGGCTGGAACAGCCGCCCGGCTGGCAGGCCGCTGCCCGGGAGCGCCAGCGGGCCAGCCTGGTCCGGGGGCTGCTCTCGCCGTCCTGCCCGGTCTGCGAGGCCGGGGCCGGGACCGGCTGCGACCGGGATCACCCGGCCTGGACCGAGATGGTCTGCCTGGACCGGGACCCGCCGCTGCTCATCCACGCGGACCGGGCAGCAGTCGCGGTAACCGCGGGCCTCGTGTCCCGGAAGCGGGTCCTCGCCCAGTTCGGCGACGGCCAGGTGCCGGCCGCGCTGGCTGCCCCGGCGCCAGAGCCGGCCGCACCCGCCCCGGCACCAGAACCAGCACCAGGACCCGCCGCCGCCCGCCGTCCGGCCCGGGATCCTGCCGGGTACCGCAGCAGCGCCAGCTGCCGCCCCAGGAGGACACCGTGACCACCGCGATCAGGGCGGAGCCAGCGTACCGGGCCGTCCGGGCCTGCGGCGAACCTGCCCCGGGCCAGCTGCCTGCCTGGGCAGTCCGCGAGCCGGGCGAACCTGCCGCAGACTGGCTGCTCCGGCTGACGATCAGCTACGCGGTCATGGGACACCAGGTGAATGACCTAGGCGGCCAGGATCCGTACCCGCGCTACGGCGCAAGCCAGAACGACATCGATGAGGAGACACCCGGTGACTGACCGCATCCGTACCCTGAACGCCGATATCAGCGACAGCGAGATCCGCCTGGAGGAACTGGAGGGTGCACTGGACCTGGCTTCCGATCAGGACCAGCGCACCGCAGTCGTATCCGGCGGCCGGACCGTCGCCGCGATCGTCCCTGCCGGGGACCTGACCCGGCTCCAGGCCCTGGACGCGGCGGTACTGTCCGGCCAGCCCGGAACTTCCGGCCGGCCGGAACCAGACGTGATCAGCCGGGAAATCCGGTCAGATGGCATGCAGAGCCCGGTAAGCCCGGACATCACCGTCGTCAACGCATCCAGCGCAAACCTGCGCGCCGAACTGGACTACCGGAACCAGCCGGACGTCTACACGGCCCTCGGCATGATCCTGGAAGGCCTGAACAGCCCGGATCACATCGTGACGCGGATCATCCAGGCCCAGGCCGCACTGCGCGCACTGCGCGACCAGATCCGCCAGGGACCGGGCGCCGGCCCGTCGAAGGCCGGCATCCTGGCCCGGTTCGCGCCGCCTGCGCCCACGAGCCGGGACCCGGCCCCGGAACTGACCGCCATGACCCGCCGGCTGGCTGAACTGATCCGCACACTGGGGATCACCTGCGATGCAGCGGGCATGTCCCAGCGCAGCCCGGCCGAGATAGCCCGGTGGCTCCGGTACGGAGACGATGCCCCGTGACGCACTTCATCCCGGCAGCCTCGTTCCCGACGCAGTACGGCCAGTCCGCCCGGGAGCGCGAGCGCACGGTGACCTGCATGCGCGAGCACCGGGCCGCCTGGACAGTCGTGAACCGCAAATGCAACTTCTCGGCCTTCAACGGCTACCACTGGACGTACAGCGATTACTCGCTGGTGGAATGCGGCACCTGCGGGCGATGCTGGCGCACCAAGGCAGCCTACGTGGATACGCTGCCCGACCAGGCCCCGGCTGATACCAGGAGAAACACATGAGCAAAGTCCTGTACGAACCGCGCACGTTCACCGCCGCTGCCCGTGATGTCGTCACCGAGGCCGAGCGGATCTGCCAGGACTACGCGAACCAGGGTTACCAGCTGACACTCAGGCAGCTTTATTACCGTTTCATCGCCACGGATGCCTTCCCGGACAGCCGGGCCGACCCGGTGTCCGGCACCAAGAACACCGAGCGGAACTACAAATGGCTCGGGGACCTGGTGTCCAACGGGCGGATCGCCGGGATGATCGACTGGAGCCACCTCACCGACCGCGGGCGCCGGCCGGCGGGCGGGGACTCCGGCTGGGACAGCCCGCGCGACATCGTGGAGTCCAGCGCGGACCAGTACGGCATCACGCACTGGGACGGCCAGCCCGAGTACGTCGAGGCGTGGGTGGAGAAGGAAGCCCTGGCCGAAGTCATCAGCCGCCCGGCTAGCCGCTGGGACGTGACCACGTTCGCCTGCAAGGGCTACGTCTCCCAGTCCGCGATGCACGACGCCGCACTGCGGCTGCGCCGCCGGACCCGGGACGGCCGCAAGTGCACGATCATCCACCTGGGCGACCATGACCCGTCCGGGCTGGACATGACCCGGGACATCGAGGACCGGCTGGCGATGTTCCGGGCCGTCGTGACGGTGGACCGGATCGCGCTGAACATGGACCAGGTGCTCGCGCTGAACCCGCCGCCGAGCCCGGCCAAGATCACCGACAGCCGGGCCGCCGACTACATCGACCGGTTCCACGACCCGGACGTGGACGAGCCCGGCGAGGCCCGGTGCTGGGAGCTGGACGCGATCGAACCCGCCGCGCTGGACGCCCTGGTAGACGAGGCCATCCGGGGGCACGTGGACCTGGCCCTGCGCCAGGCCCGGCTGGATCGCGAAGAACGGGAGAAAGCGCAGCTCCGCGCCCTGACCCAGAACTGGGACGAGGTGCTGGCGTACCTGCGGGACCAGGGCTACGCCGAACCAGAAGACGATAATGACGAGGAGCACTGACATGAACGACAACGGAAAACTCACCGGCTGGACGAGCCTCCTGATCCTGGCCGGGATCGGGCTGGTTCTCGCCGGCGCGGCACTGGCCCCGGACAACTCGCTGCCGACGTGGCTGCTGGTCGGCGGGTGGGGGCTGACCACCATGGCGCTCAACAACGTCTACCGCAAAGTCCGCGAGAAGGTCCGGGAGCGGGAAATCCGCGAAGATGAGCGCCGGACCCTGCGCGGCGGAAGATAACCGATGACCGGCCGCGCGGGCACAAGCAAGGAGAACTGACCAATGACCGAGACCGTGACCATCGCCCAGCACATCACGCAGGCGCAGGCTGACCTGCGCACCCTGCGCTCCCGCGCACCCGGCGAGGCGGCTTACCACGGGCTGGCGCAGTCGGCGATCGCGCACGTCCTGACCGCGCTGGCGATCCTGCTGGACGGCCAGGAACGGCCCGCCATCCCCGGCCTGCCACGCGGGTACGAGCTGGACACGCAGCAGGCCCCGGACGGACGGCAGACGTGGCGCTACATCCTGACCGGCCCGGACAAGCGCGAGCACGCATCCAGGTACATGTGGGGCTCCTCCGAGACCGCGCTGGCTAACGGCATCCGGGCCGCCAGGCATAACCAGGACTGCGCCCGCCCGGCGGAAACGGGCACAACCAGCGACAACCAGGTGGACGTATACGGAATCGCCAACCCGGAGGTGGACTGACATGACCAGCTACGGTCATGCGAATGAGCTGCAGCGAACCCGCCCGCCCCTGTCCAGGCTGGAATACCTGGTCCGCCAGCTCGGCCTGTGGGCCGACCTGAACCCGGCGCTGAGATCCCTGCACTCCGAGTTCGTCACGATCCACCGGGAGCTGAGCAAGGCCTGCGACCCGCCAGCTGAAATCCGGCCGGAAACCCGCGAGGAGGCTGCTGGTCATGACCGCATCCGTCACCCGGCTGGGTAGCTTCTACGCGGTCACTCCCGGCCAGGGCGAGCCGGAGTACTTCCCGGCCACCCTGGACGGCCTGTGCGGGAAGCACGGCGCCCTCCAGCGCGCCGTCCAGCTGTCCGCCGGCGGTTTCACCCAGGTGATCACCCGGACGGACGGGCGCGTGACCAGGACGGTCCGGGAGTACGCCGATGGCCGGGAGACCTTCCGCTCGGGCGCGGAACTGCTCCCGGCCGTCCCGCCGCCGCCGCCCGAGCCCGCCGCCGGGATCACCGGACTGGCCGGACGGAGACGCCGGGTCCGCGAGCAGGTGTCCTGGCCCGGCCTGAGCCTGAATGACCCGCCCTGCAACGGGGCCTGAAAACGGAGACTGCCATGAATGACGCCCTGCCCCTGACCCCCGCCGAGGCGGCCGAGAAGGAACGTCACGTCCTGCTCCAGAACGCGATGAACGATCACCTGGACCGGATCGAGACCGAGACGCGCCGCTACCGGGCCGACGTCGCCCACATCGAGCACGTGTACCGGCTCCGGCTGGGCCTGGATAAGCAGGAAGCACGATGACCGGCACCGCCCGGTTCGAGATCCGCGAGCGGAACGGCCGGCACGGCGTATGGGACCGGTACCTGCTCCGCTGGGAGGAGCTGGACGGCGGCCAGGACGAGATGGACGAGGGTGACGCCGAGATCCTGGCCGCCGAGCTGAATAGCCCGCCCTGCAGCACAACCTGAGAGCAAAGATCCGGAGATCACGATGCCGAGAATTCACCACATCGGGCACGCCCAGCCGCGTTACGCCCGCGTACCGGTCCTGGACGAGACGACCGGCGAGCCGCTAGTCACCCCGATTGCCCGGACCACCAAGACCGGCCAGCCGGTCACCATGACCATCACCGCAGCTGATAAAAACCAGCCGCTGGATCCGGAGACCTGCGAGCGCTGCCAGGCAGTCATCCGGCCGCGCAACACGGAACACCCCGGTGACCCGTACAAGTGGGTCCAGCCCAAGTCCGGCCCGTACGGCGGGCAGCGCCGGGTCCGCTGCGCGAGCTGCCCCGGCTGGCAGCCCTGGGAACTGACCAGCGCGCTGTGGGCTCGGCTGGCCGAGATCGAGCACGTCTACCGCGAGGACATCTCCTCGGCCACCTGCACCGAGGACGTGGAGAACGCGCTGTCCGACGCGGCCGGGCTGGTCGAGGAGATCGCGGACGAGAAGGACGAGGCCGGCCAGAACGTGGAGGAGGGATTCCAGCACGAGACCGGGCAGTCCCAGGATCTCAAGGACGCCGCCGAGCGCCTGCGCGACTGGGCTGACGAGATCCGCAACGCCGTGGTCCCGGACCTGCCCGAGCCCGGGGAAACGGATTGCGAATCCTGCGAGGGCACCGGCAAGGCTACCCATGACCTGATGGCCAGCGCACCGGACTGCGAGAACTGCAAGGGCGCTGGCACAGTCACGCCGGATAACCCGGCCGATGACCAGATGGACGAATGGCGGTCCGAAGCTGCTGACCTGCTGGGTGACAGCCCGGTATGAAAACCGGGGACCAGGTGCTCATCGGCCCGCTCGGGGTCAAGGGCATCATCATCCGCAAGGCCGCCGCCGCCCCCGGGCGCTGGGTAGTGCTGGCTGACTGCGCCGCCCAGCCGGTGAGCTGGCCCGAATCTGACCTGACCCTCCTGGAGGGAAACCCGTGAAAGACCGGGACCGCAGCCTGGATGGAGACCGCGCGGGGCCTGGCCACCCGCTTCCTGGCCGCCGGGATCAGCGCCGAGCCCGGACTGGGCGGCAGCGTCATCATCTACGCTAGCGACACCGTGGCCGGGCGAATGCTCCGGTTCCTCGGGTACCGCGAGCCCGGGGGGGATTCCGGTCTGGTCACCGCCGCCGCCGAGCCCTGGCCGGCGACATCATGGAAGCCTTCGCCGAAGGCGGCCCGGCAGACCCGGCCGTACGGACTACGGCAGAGGCGCGAACAGCGGTCCTGGCGCTCGCCAGGGACTGGATCAAAACCGTAGCCCTGGCCGAGCCGGACCCGGCCCTGATCACCGCGCTGGCCACCCTGCTGCACGAGGCGAACCAGAACGCCATGCTAAGCGTAATCCGGAAGGAGCTGCCGGCTTCCGTGCTAGAGGCCCGCCGGGCGGCCTGCGCCGCGCTGGGCATCGAGCGGCTGGACACGCCGCTACGCGAGATCGAGAGCCAGATCAAGGCGGCGGTAGCCGGCCGGGCTCGCAGCAGCGCGCACTTCACCGGGATAACGCCCGGATCAGGCGAGCCTGATCGAGACAGGAAACTGACCATGGCACTGACTATCAGCGAGATCGAGAACATCGCCACCGACGTCGCGAACCTCAAGAGCGCGCTGGCCGCGCGGGGGCTCGGCGAGAACACGGCCCGGGAGCTGGCAGTGGCGGCCATGCCCGTCATCGTCAGCCTCGAAACCGGGATGACCGCTGCCCGGCGCAAACGCGGCGAGCCTGTCACCGAACCCGGCGCGAGCACCTGCCAGTGGTGCGGGCAGCCGGTAACCGTGGCCGCCAACCAGGTGGACGTGATAGTGCGCGGGCTAACCGAGGCCCGAGACGGGTACGACGCAGCAGTCCGGTGCCCGGATTCCCCGCACGAACGGCACGAAACCGTGAACCCGGGGGAGTTACCCGGGCAAGACTCCTAGGAGGACGCATGGCAGCCCAGGCAGGACCTGGCGGGCCACCGGACGAGCAGGCCGCCTTCAACTGGAGGGAGGTGCAGCCCATCGTGGGAATCATCAGGAGAACGCGCACGCCCCAGGCCAACCAGTCACAGGACATGCTGGAAAACGCGGTTGACTACTGCGCCGATTGCGGAGACGAGATCCCGGCCGGGGACTATCTCTGCCGCGACTGCGAACGATCCTCGCGGAGCAGGTGATCACCACGGCCGCCCGGCCGCCGTGTCCGGTTCTGGCCGGCCCGGCGGCCGGGCACCGCGGTTCGCCTCGCGCCACTCCGCGATGATCCGCTGAGCCCTGCCCACTGACATGGCGCCGCGCAATTGATTACAGAACACCCGCCGACCGCACTCCGCGGTGCAGACCGGGCACGGGTTCCCGGGCGCACCGTGGGCCGGCCGGCAGTTCTCCAGTTTCCAGGCCAGGTCCGGCCGGTCGGCGATGCTGATCACGTGGTCCGGCTGCCGGGCTCCCCCGTGCCCGCAGATGTGGCACAAGCCGCCGTAATGCGAGATGACCGCGCGGGCGAAAGCCTCCCAGCGGTGGCCCCTCGGGTGCGGCGTGCCCATACGCGATTCTAAGGACCCGGAACCCTGACCCTAGCCCATCACACCAGGACATCCCTGAAAACAGCCCTGTGATCGCCCCGCCGCGCTTCCGGGCCATCCCCACGGCGTGGCCAGCGCCAGATTCCGTCATTCCCGAGTTCGAGACCTCGCACTGCCGGATCCCGGCACACCAGGCCATCCGGACCGAGAGCCTGGTGAAGATCAAACGCGGACACGCCGCTGAACCAGCGCTTACAGGCCCCGCAGTCACTTCTCGGCATATGTCAACAATACCGGATGAGACAGCCACCTCAGCGCTTGTGCAGCCCCAGCCAGGTGTCGTGCCCGGTAATCCCGTCCGCGGCCAGCCCGGCAGCATGCTGGAACGCGGTGACCGCCGCCCTGGTGGCCGGGCCGTACGTCCCATCGACGGTCACCGGGTAGCCGCGGGCGTTCAGCAGGCCCTGGGCCGACTTCACGTCCTCGCCCGCGGCGTCCAGGACCAGGACGGGCAGCGTGAGCGAGAGCGTGATCACCGCGGCCGGGACGGGGACGGGAACCGGGGCAGGCGCGGGCGCGCCCCCGGCCTGGCCGGCCAGCCACGCCCGGCTGAAGATGTTGACGTCGTACGGCCCGGGATCGGCGAACTGGATGCCGACCACCGGGAACGGCCCGGCCGCGGCCAGCACGCCGGCGATCGCCGTCACCTCGGTGAGGTTCCAGTCGGCGATGATCAGGCCGACCCCGGAGGGGATGCCGCCGGCGAGGAGCGCGTTGACCACGGAGGTGACGGCCGAGGCGGACGCGTAGATGGCGGGGGAGCGCTGGCCCCTGCGCCGGACCGCCCTGATGTCAGCCATCGCCTGCCTGGCCCAGCCGGGGCAGTCGGCGACCGTGGCCGCGCCGCGCTCCACGTCCAGGTAGTCCGCGGTGGGATCCGAGGCGGCCGGGTCCTGGTCGATGCGCAGGCACGGGCCGAGCGCAGTGGCGTAGGAGGCGAACAGCGAATCCGGCCACGGCACGACGCCGGAACCGGTGGAGTACCCCGCGTACGCCTGCGCGCCCTTCGGCAGGCTGGCGGCGTTCACCCGGATGGCGTCGTACCCGATCACGTAACCGGGCGGCGCGCCCGCGTCCCGCAGCGGCATATCCGGGCTCCCTCGTGACGTCAGGATCCTGGCTCCGCATGCACACGGCCGCAGGCTTACAGGCTCAGCCTAACCCAGCACATCCGAGCCGCGGCCGGCGCGGGAAATGGCAGGAAGATTCCCGGGCACTGCCAGGCCTCCCCCGGGGGTAGGGAGGGGGACCCCGGCTCCGGGGCGCCGGCCGCGGGCTCTTACCGGCAGGATAGCCCAGCACGGCCGGACTTCCGATCGATCGGAACGTCCGGACCCGCCTCAGCCGTACGGATTCCTCCCGTACCAGTCATCGCCATACGCGATCACCGGATCCGGCCGCGGACCCTGGCAGGCGGGACATTCCCGCAGCCGCCACGCCGACGTGAGCCCTCCCGGGCCACCGCGCCTGCTCACGGTCAGGCCCCGCCGCTCGCGCCGTAAAGATTACCGGAGTACCCCCGCACCACGCCGTTCGCGGCGGCATCCCAGATCCGCTCCGGCCACATGCAGCAAAAATAGGGACCTTCAGGAACTCTCCACTCCTCCAGGCCCTCCCAGCGAGCCATCCGGTACGCCGTCAAGCCAAGCGCCTTCAGGTAGTCCAGGTCCTGAGGCAACCCCCGGGCTCGTGCAAACCAGTAAGCCGTACAGCGCATACCCGCAGGCAGAAGACCAGGCATATCACGCCAGCGCCTTGGCTACGAGGGCCAGGCGATCCTCGGCGTCGCGCGCCCGGCGCTCCCAGTCCTCTCCAGCACGCTGCGCGGCCAGCGCGGTATCCGCTGCCGCCCGCAGCCAGTCTGCCCGGGTGACATCCCCGCGCACAGTGTCGATCCGCGCGGCCATGTCCTGGCTCACCTTCAGCCCGATCAGGATGCGGTAAGCCCCCGGAACCTGTACCCTCGTCACGGTTACCAGTTTACCGCATGCCAGCGAGCAACAGGATAATCACGGGGAATCACTCCCGGTCCAGCAGATGCCATCCGGCTCTCCGCGCCAGTGCTCCCGGCAGGTCACGACCGGGTGCCACCGCCCGCGAGACCAGATGAGCTGGCACCCGCAGGGCTCATCCCGGAGTTCCCGTTCCTGATGCCGCTCGCCCGTCACGACATCACCCACGGCACGAGCGGAGCATCGGCGCGGACGTACAGCGGGTGCCGGGGCGCACCTGATCTGGTCGTGCCCAGGCACACCGCCGGCAGCCCGGCCAGCAGTTCCATGACCCGCGGAACCCGGGCCGCCGCCAGCGGGTTCGCGCCCCAGGCAACCGTGACCGGGACAACCGCACGGACGGCGAACTCGATCCGCAGGCCGGCGATCCACCGGTCATTATCCGGGCCTACCGGGTCCAGGCTGGCGCCGTCCCGGAGCGCACCCGGATCCGGGGAGCGCATGGCGTACAGGTTGAGCACGCAGATCCCTCCGCAGCCCTCGCGCCGGGCGAACCCGCACATCCGCCGGATCGACGGATCGTCGGTATCCGCGTCGGCGGTCGACGGGTTCAGGCACATCCACGGCATGGCCGGGGCGGCGGACCAGCGGCGGGTCAGCACGTACCGGTACACCCGGTCGCCGCTGATCACCGCACTGCGGGTCACGGTCCCTTCCCGTGCACGGCGGACCTGCACCCGTCGTGGCGCTTCTCCAGGATCCAGCCGGGCTGCCCGGACGGCGACGTCCACCGGCAGGCGCAGTCGTCCGCCAGCTCGGGCACCCACTGCGTGCCGGTCACCGCGGGTCACCCGCCCAGACTGCCAGCCGCCCGTCGCCGTCAACCCGGACGCAGCCGTACCGGGTCACGCTGAGCATGGCGTACAGCAGGGCGCCCGGCCCCGGCCCCGCCGTCTTCACCGCGGCCTGGATGACCGCCAGCTCGGCTATCGCGCAGGCCAGGGACTCATTCCGCCGGGCCTGGCTCATCCGCGCGAACGCGGAACTGGTGACCGGGACCCAGCCGGCGGTCATGAACGTTCCGGTCGACCGGAAGACGGCAGCCCGCCGTGCAGGCTGTGCCCGGCCAGCCAGCCCGCGCGGAACAACGCCACGCCGATCCGGCGGTCCGCCTCCCGGTCACGCTCGTCCAGGGCATGCCAGGGGCGCGTCCAGGCCGGGTGATCCGCCACGTCGGGCTGCTCCCGCGCCCACGCCTCCCATTCCCGGCGGACCTGCCGGCCGAGCTGCTCGCGGGTCACCCCGGCCAGGACCAGGATCGTCTCCTCCGTCATCTCGTTCCTCCTATTCACTTGTCACGAAGAATCCGGCCAGGCCAGGAACGGCTCGTCGGCCTTGGCCTCGATCGGCACGCCGTACAGCTCGCCGGCCATGCACGCCTTCAGCGTCTCCCGGGCCTCCAGCGCCTCCTCAGCCGGAACCCATACCAGGATCTCGTCATGGATCGGCAGCAGCGGCAGATGGCCCCAGCGGGTCCGGTGCCAGCGCAGGCACCCGTCCACCAGCAGCTCCCGGGCCGAGCCCTGGATCGCGTAATTGCCGGCCGCGTGACTGCGCCCGCGCGGCAGCCAGATGACCCGGCCGGAATATGCCCGGAAACCGCGGTTGCCGGCCTCCGCGTAGGCGCGCATCTGCTTATCCCACTCGGTGAACGCAGGCGCGATCTGCTCGAACGCGCTGTGCACCGCGTACGCCGCCTCCACCGGCACGCCCACCTGGGCCGCACCGGACTTCGGGCCGCCGCCGAACATCTTGGAGAAGATGATCCGCTTGGAGTTGTAACGGTCTTCCTTGGTGGCGCCCGCGCCGAACGCCATCCGCGCGGCCATCCAGTGCAGCCCGGTCTGGCCCTGCCCGCAGGCACACGGATCGGACGCGCACGCCAGGCAGTACGTGGACAGCTCCGCGGCGAGCAGGTCCCTGTCACCGGACAGCGCGGCGCCGACCCGGATCTCCACGCCAGAGAAGTCAGCCGAGACTCCGGCCATGCCCTCATCCGCGATGACGCACGCGCGGATGCCGCCCTGCCGGGAGAACTGCTGCCCGTTGGGACGGACGCAGCTGGTCCGGCCGGTGTCGGCGTTGATCGTGTAGACCACCGGGCGCATCCGGCCGTCGCCGTGCTCGCACAGCCTTCCCAGGGGCTCCAGCAGCAGCCCGAGCGTGGTCACGTCATGCCGGTAGTCCAGGATGCCGCGCAGCAATTCGTGATGCTCATAGCTCTCGTCGGCCGCCAGCGGCTCCAGCACGGCCTTGGCGGCGCTCGGGTTGCCGTCCTTCGTGCGGCCGAGCGGGATGCCCATGCCCAGCAGGGCGGCCGGGACGTCCTTGGTGGAGGACGGGTTGGTGATATCCGGGCACAGGCCGGCCACCAGCTCGCGGGCAGCTTCGCGGGCTGCGGTGTACTCGGCGATCTTGGCCCGGATGTGCACCGGGTCCAGCCGGAACCCGGCATGGCTCACCCGGGCGCACATCCGCTGGAACTCGCGCTCGCGCGCCAGCACGGCCTGGTCGGGCTCCGGCAGCACGCGCAGCACCGCGGCCAGGTCCAGCACGTCGGACCCGGCGTACCGGGCCATGACCTCGCAACCGGACTTGACCTGGCCCCATCCGGATTTCTCCGGCGGGGTCAGCGCCGTGGTATCGGTCAGCCAGCCACCGGACTTGAACAGGGCGCTGCGGGCCTTCTCCGCAGGAGGGCTGACCGCATAGCCTCCCAGCAGATCGCGGGCCAGCTTTTTCAGCTCGTTCTCATCCGACCCGGCCAGCGACGGATCGGCCAGCTTGGCGATCAGCACCGAATCGGTCATCTTCGCCCACATCGCCTCGGCGTCGCCGAGCCCGGCTGCGGCGAGCGGCACCAGGTCAGCCGCCGCCGAATGCGCGTGCAGTACCCGCGCCCGCGCCACCAGATCCGTGACTGCCGCCGCCTGTTCCGGATCAGCCGGGTCCAGTACCGCCGCCATCTGCTCATCACCCAGCTGGACGGTACGCAACGCGAAATCCGCGTGACCAGGCGGGTACCCCGAGGTCTCGCAGTCCACGTGCATGCCGGCCAGCGCGCCCTCTGCCGCCGCCCTCGCGTCGTCCGGCGAGCACGACAGCACCAGCGGCTCGCCGCCGTCCGGATTCCGCGCCACGATGACCGGCAGCTGGTACACCGGGCCTTCCAGCACCGGGTCCGGCCGCACCTTCACGGCCCTGGGCCTGGCTGCCTTGCGGGGCTTGCCCGCCCTGGCGGCATCCGGTGATGTCACGCCCGGTGACGAACCGGGGTTTTCCGCTGCGGGGGGGTCCGCCGGGGGCGGTATGGAAGGTTGGAGGGTATGGAGGGTTTGGTCTTTACCCCCCTGCGTGTGCGCGCGTGTGCGCGCGTGTGTGTGTGCTATATACGTTGACTGACCCTCCATACCCTCCATATGGATGGTTTCATGGAGGGTTTGACCTGCTGTGTTTCCGTTCATGGAGGGTTGAGGCCCTGACCCCGAACCCTCCATGAACCCTCCATTTTCAGGCTCAGACCCTCCATGCGGCCGGGCGGAACCGCCGCTCTGACCGCTCAGTGCCGCTGGTCCGGGCATGAAAACCTGCGGGGGCTTGATCCGGAGGGTCCGGTAGTTGGCGTCCGTCCGCTTATATGGGGGGTAGCCGAGTTCGGTCAGCCTCCGTCCCCACCGTGTTTCGGACGGCATCGTAGCCGGGTTCACCGCCATCCGCCGGCAACTCTCCGTGAACGCCAGGTAGAGATCACGGCTCCTGGTGCCGCGCTCGAAATCCTCGCATTCCTCGCGCAGCCACTGCAGCGTGAGGTCCTGGCTCGCCATGATCTCACTCGCCGCCAGGGCCGCTGCTTCCGGCGCGGACTCGTTGCCGGAGCTGTGCGGGTCAGCCAGCCAGCGGGCTGTCTCGGCCATCATCCGGGCCAGCACGCCGGGTGCCTCGGCCCGCCACGCGGCACCGTGCTCCGCGCCGATCGCCGCCCTGGCCGCGATGACCGCGGCGGGATCGCCGTTGCACGGGATCAGCCGGACCCGGCGGCGAATGGCCGCGTCGGTCAGCACCGGCTCGTGCTCGGGGTTGGCGGTCAGGATCAGCGTGTGAGTGGTGGGGAACGTGATGGGGTTCTCGCCCATCCGGTTGCCGGTCAGGTCCGCGCCGCCCGTGATCTGCTTCAGCCGTTCAGTAGCCAGCTGACCGGTGCGCGGTGCCTCATCGATGAACGACAGCCGCCGGCCCCGCAGCGCGTACACGATCGAGGCGTGTGACTTGTCAGCCGGGGCGAGCAGCCGGGCATCGGCCACGTGGGCGTAACTGCCCAGCACGGACATCAGCAGCATGATCAGCGAGGTCTTACCGCGGTCGGTGTCGCCGAGCAGGATGGGCAGCGCCTTGTCCGGGTAGCCGGTGAACGAGATCGACAGGATGCGCAGTGCCCAGGCCCGCACGTCCTCGTCCGGCCAGACCGCGGCCAGGAACGCGTCCCATCGCGGCACGGGGCGCAGCTCCGGGACCACGCCCGCGCTGTGCAGGTGCGGGGTGCCCGGGTCGGTCCACCGCGAGATCGCCGGAGCCTCGTCGGAGTTCCGCAGGTCGAACGGCATGCCCCCGGCCCACAGGATCTCCCGGTCAGTGTCCAGCGCGGCCAGTTCCACTGCGGACGGGTGCTGCCCGGCGGCGACCTGCGCGTTCATCTTCCCGGCGATCGCGTTGGCCGGGGAGTTCGACATGAACCGCTTGCGCCGGTCAGCCTGAAGCCGTTCCGGGCTGCCCTGGGCGGCGTCCGGGTCACCGGGCGGCATGAGCACGCTCACCAGGTCGACAGCCCATTTGGACAAGTCGCCCTTGATCACGTCCCACTTGTCCGGGCCGCGCCTGATCCACGCGCCCGCGTCCGGGGCGTACCGCAGTACCGGCCAGGTACGGCCCAGCACGTCGCGGGCCAGCATCCCGTCCAGCCCGGCGGGCGGGTCGAATGGCAGCACGCCGATCCCGTCTTCTCCCCACGGCGACCAGAACCTCGGCGCCTCGGGCGGCGGCAGCTCGTCATCATCTAGGCCCGCACCCGGCGGCACGTCCGGTGCGGGCGCGGCGAACCGGGGCAGCCCGCGGCCGAACACCCGGCACGGATCGGCTGCCTGCGGGACCGGGCCGTGGGCAGTGACGGCCTTGCGCGCCGCGGTGGTGATCATGTCGCCGAACTCGGCGTCCCGGTCTTCCCCGGCGGTCAGCTCGCCCCATAGCCCGCGCAGCTGGGCGATGACCGTGCCGTAACCGCCGTGGCCCTCGGCGGTCAGCTGGACCAGCTCGTAGATGCCCCTGGTCATCAGGTCATGCCGGGAGCCGGGGTGCGCGGCCGTGGTCTCGGCCAGGATCGCCGCCGTCGCGTGCGCCATGTCGGTGCACACCTGCCCGGTCTCAGCCTCCAGCCAGGCCAGCAGCTGCCCGGCCTCGCCGATACTGGCTGCCATCGGGCTGGCTGCCGCGGCGCCCTCGGCCAGGCCCTGGATCCACGCTTCCGGCAGAGCGGCCAGTTCTCCCGGTCCCGGGACTTTCCCGCCCAGGGGGGAACCGTCCGGGCCGTACCACTGATACGGCGTCCCGGTAGCGGAGTGCGGCGACGGCGCGACCACGGCGTAGCGGTGATGCCGCTGGATGATCTCGACATCCGGGCCGAGCTGGCTGGCGTACCGGCCGGCCGGCACCCGGTAGAACAGGATGCGGCTCGGCTGATCCTGGCCGCGGGCAGTCGATGAGCATGTCGGCGGCAGCGCGCCCCATTCCCCCTCGGCCCCGGTTACGGTCGCGGCGCCATGCTTGACGGTCTCGCCCTTGGCGTACTCATCGACGTCGATGCCGATCACGCCGTCCGGCATCCGTAGCGCGATCGAGTAACCGGGCAGCTGCTCCGCCCAGCCGGCGATGTCCTCTGGGGTGGTGTCCCGGCCGCCAGCCCCGGTGAACCCGCCGGGCGGAGGGAACTTGGCTTCCGGCGGCACCGGGATCACGCACGTCCACCCGGCCAGGTAGTAATCCGCGCAGGCCGACGCGTAGACCGGCGCGTCCTGCCGGACCTGGGCGTTCATGACAGCATCCCGCGAATCAGCGCGTCAGTTTCAGCCGCGCATCGTTCCGGGGCCTGCTGGATTTCGGTGTTACTGAACCGGATGACCTGATAGCCCTGACCTTGCAGCCAGCGCTGCCGCTGCCGGTCGCGCGTGATGTCAGCGGTTTTCGCGTGATTGCTGAAGCCATCGATCTCGATAACGATCCTGGCTCCGGCTAGCAGGAAATCCGCCCGGTAGGCACCGATGCGAGCCTGCGGCAGTACATCGTCAGTCCACGGGTAACCCCGGGCGAGACAAGCCCCCCAGAAACAGTCTTCAGCCGGGGTCAGGCGCGGAGCCGGAGCCCAGCTTGCGCGAAGTCGTTTTATGCGCAGGCTTACCGGTACCGCAGCCTGGTACGCCTCGGACGGCGGGAAGAATTCCAGGCCGCACGTCATGCAGCCAAGGTCGTTCCAGTTGCCGTCATCGCACTGCGGGCATGACGTGCCGCTGATTTCCGTGCTGTTCATCTGTCCCCCTGGGTCTGGCAGGAGTAGCCGGCGAGCCCGCGGGGTATCGTGTAAGCGCCCGACACGTTCACTCGCGGGGGGAGAAAGGTACCCCGGTCTGTCTGGCGGCCGGGACCTGCCGGGAATGTGATCGATCGCCATTGGCAGTGGCTGCAGGTCCCGGCCCGCCTACCCGGGCTTCTCGCGCGCGGCATCGCGTGCCTCCTCGCCGGCCGTCATGACCCGGAACCTCCCTGACGGGAAACCGGATCCGGGTAACCGCAGTCCCAGACAGCGCAGTACAGCGCCTGCGCGGCGGCAGATCTCGCGTGGGTGCTCCCGGCAGTCAGGTCGTACAGCCCGCAGGCCCGCAGTCGCTTCCAGTCGTTTCCCTCGGCCCACGGCTTCACCATGCCCGCGTTCCGGGCCGAGACGGGCACGTCATGCTCCGCGCAGATCCCGGCCAGCTCCTCCACCTGATCCCGGGTGACCTTGCCCGTCTGCATCCGGGCGCCGGGACCTCGGCCGGGAGCGAACGCCTCCATGCCGCATCTGGCCCGGCCGCCGGCGATGCCGTCCTTCCCGAGCAGCTGGCGCAGCAGCCACGGCGCCGTCGCCGCGTTGCACTGGAAGATCTCCGCGGTTTTGCCCAGCTTGCCGCCGCCGGCCAGGTGCAGCAGCACGATACCCGGGATAGGGCCGGGGTCGATGCCGAGGGCGAACGCGACGGGCTCCGGCCGCCGCACCTCGCGCAGCCGGTAGCCCGCCATTCCCGTGTCGCTGTTCCCGGTGGGAACCCGGGGCAGCTTGCCGGATCCGGTCATGGCAGCGGCACCTTCTGCAGGATCGCCAGGACCACGGCCAGGACGGCGGCGACCGCCGCGCAGGCGGTCAGCAGGCGCAGCCCGGCCGTGCGGGGATAATCGCAGTCGCGTTCCGCGTGATCGCGCGGCGGGACGGCCCCGGACAGGCGCCGGCTGGCGGAAGCTGCCTGCAAGCCGTCCAGCGCCGCGCAGTAGGTGCACCGGTTACCCCGGGACAGCGGCCCGCGATGACAGGATCCGCAGGTCCCGGAGGGCGCGCTGGCGTACGACGGCAATGATGCGTCATCCAGGCCCAGCGGCTCGCCGATCACGGCCAGGATCTCCCGCACCGGATCCGGCTCCGGCTTGCTGACCGCGCTAGCGGCTTTCTCCGGTGCCGCGCGGCGGGGGCAATCGCCAGCATGGGCACGCGGGTCATCCGAGGGTGGTGCGTGACAGCCCTCGCAGCCAGCCGGACCGCTGACGCCGGGCATGGCCTGCCAGGTCATCGTCTGCCAGGAATTGCCGTTATCCCGGGTGCAGGCCCGCAGGACGGGCACCAGCCGGGTCCGCGTGGCCGTGCACGACGGGCAGCGGCATCCGGGCGCATGATCGTACGTGGCCGGCTCGATATTCCATGAGGTGGTCATAGCCCGATCCTCCGCTCTGCGTGCCAGGCTCGCCAGGCGGCGATCGCCTCAGCCGCCGGGAAGGCCCCGGCCCTGGATTCGATGATCCCCCGCGGACAGCCCCGGCCAGCTTGCGGTCCCTTCCGCGGGGCCAGGCAGTTGCAGCTCACCGTGATCGCCCCGCTGAAGGTCCCGAGCACGACCTGGTGCGGCAGCGAGGGATCAGCCAGCACGGCCGTCAGCCTGGTCATGACGGGCTCCGGTCCGGTGACCTGGCGGCAGTTACGGTAATCTCCGCGGCGTGCCAGGGCTGCGGGAAGGCGGCCAGCTGCTGCAGGGCCTTGACAGTGGCGGCGTGCCCGGTGTCCGCGTAGACGCCGAACATCGTGATCGCGCCGTCCGGCAGCCGGGCTTGCACCTGCCAGCCGCTCACAGCCGGGCCTCCGGCGGCACCCGGCTCCAGGCCTTCTCCAGGGCCTCCAGGAAGACCGTCCAGGTGGCGCCTGTGTCCTTGGTGACCGACTGGATGCCGAGCAGCGCGGCGCACGCGGTATCGCCCAGCTCGCCCAGCATCCGCTCCCGGGCCTCGGGGTGCCGGCCCTTGCGCGGGTTCTCCCCGGTAAGCAGGCTCAGTTCCTCCATGGCCTCAGCCGCTTCCAGCTGGGCCTTGCCGATCCGGCGCTGCATATTCGCCTCCGGGCAATCCTTCGCCCACTGCGGGCCGGCGTCATCCAGGTACGCGTCGACCGCCTCGATGACGTGCAGGACGTCGGCCAGCCCGGCGGGATCGGTGAAGCAGCCGGGGCAGCCCTCTGCCGTGCCGTCATCATCATGGACGTGAGGCGGCGGGATGAGGGCTGTCGCGCCATGGCTGCTGCGCCAGATTGCCTGTGACGGCAGCCGCGCCGCGCCCTCGGGCCATGGCAGCGGCGTGATCGCCCAGTTCCCGTTCGCGTCCACGGACACCCGGTGCCGGTCCAGCGAGAAGGTCCCGTTCTCGCTCGCGGCGGCCTGGCGTATCGCGTCGGCGGCGATGAGGCTCCCGTACCCGCGCCTGGTCAGCTCGATGATGGTATCGGTCCCGTTCACGGGACATCCCACCCCGCGGGCAGCTGGCGGCACCAGACGGTGATGTCCGCCGTGAACTTTCCCTGGCTGCCAGATGAGGTGCGCAGGGTGCTGATCCGGATGATCTGCAGCGGGGCCGCGTCTCCGTACAGCCGCTGTGCCTTGCGCAGGGCCGCCGTCTTCAGGTCGTCTATCCCGTCGCCGTAGACGAGGGCTGTCAGCAGGTCCGGGCCGTCCGGGCGGTACGGGCTGATCGTGGCGACGGGCGTGCCGTGCATGACGATCCGGGTTCGCCGGCCGTCCCGGGCTGCGCGGATCGCCTGCAGGATGTACTGGCCGAAATCGGTGTTCCCGCCCGGATCCCTGCCGATCTCCAGGTCCGGTCCGTCAGGCTCCTGGGCCGGGACGATCCAGGCGATCGTCTGGCCGTCTTCGGTGACCCGGATCCGCTGACGTTCCCTCGCCGCCCGGAAGCACTCCCGCATGACGGTGAGGACGGTTTCCGCGGTAGCCAGCCTGTCGTCGGTGATGTCCAGTTCTCGCAGGGCGGCGAGGTCGTCGTGGTAATGCGTGTGCTGGTTCATGTCGTGTCCTCCTGATCGTGGTCCTGTCGTGCTTTCGCGTTTAGCGCCTCGCGGATGGCGTCTTTGGTACTCATGTTCTCCCAGCCCGGCTCGTCCAGCAGCAGGCCGCCGCGCAATGCCGCGTACGGCCCGGTTAGCAGGTCAGCCAGGATCAGCAGCGTGCCGTCCCGGTTATTCTGCAGAGCTGCCCGGTGCAGCCCGTCGATGAGCGCGGCCAGGTGCGGGATAGGGTCCCGGGGTTGCCGGCTCACCTGATCCCCCCGAGAAGTTCAGTCACGATACGCCGGTCTCGTACTAGCTCACCCAGCATGCCCGCCTTCTCCCTGAGTCGCTGCCTTACCCTGCTTTCGACCGTGTTTTCGGCCACAATGTCGATGATCTCCACGGACTCGTGCTCCTGGCCGATGCGATGAAGCCGGTCTTCCGGCTGGACCCCGGCGGACAGCTCCCAGTTCCGCTGCAGGAACACTGCGGTGCCCGCGCGGGTGAGCGTGATCCCGGTGCCGCCGGCCTTGGCGGTGGCCACGATCACGTCCAGCTTGCCGGCCTGGAAGTCATCGATCGCCTTCTGCCGGGTTCTGCTGGTGATGCCGTCGCCGATCCCGGTGATGTACCCGGTCCGGTGCCCCGCCTGCTCGCACGCCTGCCCGGTGATCATGGCCAGCTGGCGGGACGCGGTGAACGCGACGACGGGTGCCCCGGGCCGTTCGGCCATGACTTCCAGCAGCGAGTCCGCCTTCCAGCTGGGCGGCTTCAGCGTGACCGCGTACTTCGGCACGACCGCCTGCAGGTTCTCGTCCCATTCCTCGGTGCGCTCCACGTCGGCCGCGCAGGACGCGAGCTGGCTCAGCCGCATCATCTTGACCAGGACGGACATCACCGGCAGCTCGGAGCCGTCCGGCAGCTGCGCCAGCATGTCCTCCTCCATAGTCCGGTACGCTTTCATCCACTCATCCGGGATGTCCGGGCGGCGCACCGACCAGATTTTCGGCGGCAGCCAGGGCAGCACGTCGGCCTTGGCGACCCGGCGCATGTTCCGGTCCATGATCGCGAAGAATTCCGGCGCGGCAGCCGGGTTCAGGCCCACGATGCGCTCGCCGTACTCCTCTTCGATTCGCGCGCAGTACCGCGAGGTCATCCGTTTCTTGCTCGGCCAGTCATCCGGCCAGGCAGCCTCCATCACCGGTTGCACATCACCTGTGTCGTAGGTAATGGGCGTGCCGGACAGGGCCACGAACGTGCCGGCCTGCCGGGCGACTCGCTGCAGCGCGAGGCTCTGCTGAGCCCGGGGGTTCTTAGCCAGGTGGAACTCATCGGCTACCATCGCGGCGGGCGCCAGCCGGACTAGCGGGCCGCGCATGCTGGCGGCGTCGGCCCGCAGGGTGGCGTAGGTGGTGATGAACACCGAGTCACCGGGCGGCTGGCCGCGCTTGCGGGTGATCTTGCCGAACCGGTCCGGCCCCTTGTGCATGACCGGTTCCGGCCAGCCCGGTGCCCACGCGGCGATCTCATCGGCCCAGGCCCGGCCGACCTCCCAGGACGGGACGACGATGACCAGCGGGAAGATCTCGTGTCCCGCGTGCTGGCGTCCCAGCAGGCCGAGGATCGCTGAAATAGTTTTCCCGACGCCCGGATCGTCCAGGAGCAGGAATTTCCCCTCGGCCGCGATCTGCGCGGCGCCGTCCAGCTGGTACGGGCGCGGTTCCAGCCACGGCGGCCAGAGATCGTCCGGCAGCGGCGGCACCGGGGAGGTCCGGCGGACCGTCTCGGCGATGATCCACTCGTTCAGCCGGGGTTGCGGCAGCCAGGCGAACCCGGGGAAGCCGTTGAACGAGAAGCCGAGCTGGACCACGCTCGCCCAGCTGGCGGGTACGAGCATGGCGTCGGTATCCCGGCCGTCCGCGTCGCGTACCAGCACGGGATTCGCGGTCAGCATCCGCAACCGCGCGGCGATCTGGTCCAGGTCCCAGTCACTGCCCTGGCCGATCAGGACGATCTGGGTGCCGTCCGCGGTCAGCTCGCCGAACACTGTGGCGGGGGCGGCCGGCTGCCACTGGTTCCGGGGCGTGAACTGAAGGGCCGTCATGCCGCCTGCTCCTGGGCCTTGATGAACAGCTGCTTCCGCCGGTCGTGGTCCGGGGCGTGCTCGTACAGGTGTTCCCACAGGTCGGACAGCGTGGCATCCGGGTCCGCGTCGCTGACCTCGAACACCTTCGGGCATTCCGGGCAGGGAATGATCATGCTGCGCCCCTGATCCGGGCAGGCGGAGTGAACCACCTGCGGCAGCGCGGGCACAAGAGCAGATCGCAGTGAGGGCAGCGGTACAGGGCGACGTTGACGTATTTCGGGCAGGTCTCGCAGATCACGGGCACCATCCGCCGTCCGGGTCTCCCAGCCGCTTCCGGTCGTAGTCCTGGCGGACCGGGCAGTGCCCGCCGTGCTGGTACGGCAGCGCGTGCGGTGATACCCCGCACCGGCAGCCGGGGTCGCTCCCGGTCATCCAGGGACGGTACTCTCCGGCGCGCTCGTACCAGCGACCGCACATCGGCTGCCGCGGCACGATAGTCAGCAGGTCGCCGCGGGTGATGACGATAGGCGCCATGCCGTCGTGGCACAGCTCGCAATCGCAGTGGCCTTCGCGGGGGCCGGTGATCCCGCAGTGAGAGCCACAGGGGGGAATAGTGATCGCCATCAGGACTCCGGATGCTGGCAGTGGCTCACGGGGTTACTCGCGGGTATGAAGATGGCTCCGGCCGGGGCACGGGATGACCCGCGACCCCGGCCGGAGCGCGGGCCTGCTACTGCGGCTGCGGTGGCGCGCCCTGCTGGGTCAGCCGGGCCAGCAGTGCCTGCCGCTCGGGTGACATCTGCGCCGGGTCAGCGCCCTGCGGCGGACCCTGCCAGCCCTGGCCGGCGGGCTGCTGGTAAGCCGGCTGGTACTGCTGGGCGGCCTGGGTGGCGGCCTGGGTAGCCTGGGCCACCTGCGCGGCGGGACCTTGCATTCCCTGCCCCTGGACCGGGGGCTGCTGGTAAGCCGGCTGACCGGGATCTTGCGGAGCCTGGCCGAGCGGCTGCCCGCTGAAACCGGTAGCGGCCGGCTGCCAGCCTTGACCCTGGGACGGACCTGGCTGGTTTTGCGGCGGGACCTGGTACTCGTATTGCGGGCTGTCCCAGTTCCCCGGGGCTCCCCGGTCCTGGTAGCCTTGCGGGACTCCGGCCTGGGCGAACTGCTGCTGGGCCAGCTGAGACATCTCCGGGGCGGTTGCCTGCTGCAGGGCCTGCCCCTGGGCCGGGTGCTGCCCGTTCGCGCGGGCATCCGGGCGGCGGTAGACCACGGCGAACTGCTTGGCCGCGTTCATGCCCGGGATCTGGCGCAGGCCGGTGAAGGTGATCTGGATCCAGGCCCCCATCTCTGGCGGCTGCGGCAGGCCGTCCTCGCCGAGCGGGACGCCGGCCTCGGCCATCGCCCTGGCCAGCTCCTCCTTCGCCTGGCCCTTGACGTACCAGGCGGCCTTGCCCTCGGGGAACAGCTGGCTCTGCTGCACCAGGAGCGGGACGACCATGTGGAACTTGGCGTTGCCGTCCCGCCAGGTCTGCACCTGACCGGACTGCATGTTGGTCTGCACGCGGATGTCGGCGTCGGTGATGGGGCGGGCGACGATCCCGGCGATCTGCTGCCCGGGGTTCTGGAAGAACTTTGCCAGGGACGCGCCGGACGCGGCCGGCTGGCTGAAGAAACCGGTGACGGTGCCGCGGGGCGGCGGCGGACCCTGGGGCACCCCGTAACCGGGACCGTAGCCCTGGTTCGGGGGTGCCCCGTAGCCCTGGGCTGGCTGGGCATAGCCCTGGGCGGGCGGCTGGGCGTAACCCGGGCCTGGCTGACCGTAGCCCGGACCCGGGCCGTAGCCAGGCTGGGCCGGGTCGTAGCCCTGGCCGTAACCCTGCTGGGGGTAAGTCATGTGCTCCTCCTGCGGACTGGGAACTGAGACTGGAAATGTCGCCCCTGCGCCAGTGGCACCCGGGGGTTCCCACATTACACCACTGATGTGTTATTTCAGACAGCACGAGACGGCATGAGACAGGCAATGTGCCGTCATCCGGCTATCCTCGGCGAGTGGCCGGGGCAGCCGGGGGCACCGTCCCGGGCTGATTCCGGGCGGTAGAAGGGGCACCATATGCACTCATCACCGGGGGTAACGGGAACATCGCCGATATTGATCTGACCTGCTAGGACATGCCGAGCCAGCTCCCGGCGGAACGCGGTCTCGTCCAGGACGCCGGCGATGAGCTGGTCGTCCGCGGGCGAGCACAGGTGCTCCCAGCAGTACATGGAATCCAGGGTGGGAGATGTCCGGGGCAGCGCGGCCAGGACTACTCGTTTTACCGGGGCACCCAGGTTCCGGTAGCCGGCCGCGTACAGCAGCAGCTGCACCTGGTAACGCCGCGACGGGCCAGCCGGGGACATTACCTTGGCCATCGACGTCGGGCCGAGGATCTTCCAGTCAACGACGGCTTCCTCGATCCCGTCATACAGGTCAGCGTGCCCAGGGTAAGCCGGGTGCGGGGCGACTTGCCGTTCGGTAATCCAGCGAAGGTACCCGTTCAGGCTGTTCTCCAGGCCGAACTTCTCAGCCAGCCAGGCGTGCACTGCGGTCCCCACGATCGAGGCCCACGGGTCACCAACGTGGTTGGTGTGCGGCTCGCCGGCGAACTTGCCGACCACCTGGCGATCGCATTCGGACCCGATTTCGGATGGGCCGAGGTGCACTTGCAGGTTCCGGGGCTGGCGGCTTGCCTGGCGGAGGATCACGTCGCGCAGCTCGCGGGCGTACCGGGCGGCGAACGGGGTATTGCCGCCGGACATCGCCGGCACGGTGCCCATGAAAGCAGCCGCGGTCATGGTCTGGGGAGTCGTCATGACTCATGCCTATCACCGGGGTCTGACATTCCCCGGCGGCCCCGCCGCAGCCGCCATGCCACCCGCCAGTCCTCCGGCCACGCCAGGACCGGATGGCGGCGCAGGAGCGGGGGCAGGAGCAGGCAGGCGGCAGTGAGGCCCGCGGCAAACAGGGCGATTCCCCAGCCCAGCCAGCCGGGGATCATGACGCCTCCTGGCCGGCCCAGTGCGCCTCGTTCAGCGGGCAGTCGCACAGCCCGGCGGGCTCGATGACGCCGGGAAGCAGGACCAAGTGGCCGGTTCCGTCCTTCCGGGTCCGCGGCCGGCTCGCGTTGTACCAGTCCTTGCACGCCCGGCAGATCTTCTCGTGGCGGCGCTGGTGCCGCCGGTACGCCCCCGGCGTCCCGCAGGGCATCAGTTCCCGGTTCACGCGGCCAGCTCCTGCGCCCGGCGCCGCGGCCTCGGCCGTCCGGCCTGGCGGCGCTGCTCGGCCTGGCGGCAGGACCGGCAGGTATTCTCGCCGTGCCGGAGGTGCCGCCGGTAAGCCGCGGGCGTGCCGCAGGGTTCCGGGTCAGACCAGCGGCGACCGGGAATGCCGCCCCGGCGGGCGCTCATCACAGTCCGCCCCGGGCCGTGCGCAGTTCCCACCGCCCGCCGAAGACAGCGTACCGGACGTAGGTTTCCGGCTCCCGCTCCTTCATCGCCCGGGTGTCCAGGCGGACGGTATCCACCCAGGTCATGCTTTTCGCCGGCCGGTGCGGGGTGCCCGCGATGTCGAATTTCGCGACGCCGGGATGGGCCTGGGTCAGCTCGGCCTTGATCCGGTCCCGCAGCGACCGGAGCCGGTCGGCGGCTTCCCGCGCGGCGGCCTCGGCGGCGTCTTCCTGGCCGAGCAGGTCATCCAGCAGGCTGCCGGGCACGGGCGTCACCGCCAGCCGGGCTGGCTCCTGCGCCTGCTGCGGGGGTACGGGCATGCCGCCGGGGTGCGCGTTCATCGTGGTCTCCTGATCGTCGGTCGTGTGCTGCCCTGCCAGGATAACCCGGCCGCCGGTACGCTGTCAGATGCAGGCCGACGATCAGGAGAGACGGAGAACGACGACATGAAGGTGCGCATCGAAGACGAATCCGTGGTGTACGAGTTCGAGGGAGAGCGCATCGCCGGGCCGGTCAGCACCAGGCTGGACCCGAAAGACCGGCAGCGTGCCCGGTGGATGGACGCCAGCCTCTACCGCAAGGCGGACGGCACGTACATCTTCGTCCAGGCCAGCATCAGCACGGTGTGGCACGCGCCCGGCGGGGCTGCCCATGTCCGCAAGCCGGTCCGGACCTCGCGGGATGAGCTGCCGGAGAAGACGGTCTACTGCGGGGTCCTGCCGTCCCGGCCCGGCCGCGAGCAGTGCCCGCCCATGACGCTGGAGGAATCCCGGCGCCGTATCCCGGCGGAGGTGATCACCGAGTACCCGCAGTACACGGTCTGGTCGCTGCCCACTCACGACGCGGTGATCCGGCGGCTTACCGTGGCCCGGCACCGCGGGGCCGGCGGCGGGTCTAGCGCGGCGGTGTCCGGGCCGATGCGCGAGCTGCTGGCCGAGGCCGCGGAGAACGACCCGGCTTTCCGCGGGGCTGTCAAGCCGGTCGTGGCGATGTAACCGTGAGCACCTGGCCTTTCCGGCCGAATGCGCCGGACCGCAATCCGTGCTCGCAGTGCCGGAAGGCCAGCCTTGCTGTGACCCGCAGGAATAGATAGCTTGGTTCATGCGTCTTGTAGACTGCATAGGACAGCGTATACCAAAGATCCCAGACCGAGACCAGGAGAAAACTGATGGCATCAGCCACGTCCGCCAGGGATAAGATCGCCAGGGCCATCGCGGAAACGGATAAGGTCACCGAGCCCCGGGTCACCGCGGCCGGGAGCACGCCCCGCCGCAAGGGCCGCAAGACCAGGCTGCCCACCCGCAAGATGCTGACCGCCCGGCTCGGCGCGGCCGTCGTCGCCTACCTGGACAAGCTGACCCTGCAGCAGCTGCTCTGCCTGGCTTACGGGCATACCTGGCCGGTTCTCATCCCGGGCCGCGGCCGGCCGCGGGGATGGCGGGCGGTGCTGGCCCCGGAGCAGGAGGGCGCGTTCCTGATCACCGAGACCTGCACCCGCGACGAGGACGGCTCCGGGCGCACCTGCGGCTCCGTCCGCACCACCTACACGGGCGCGCAGGGCATCTTCATGGAGCGCGGCCGGCACCGCCAGTACAAGCGCGACATGAGCATCTGGGAGATCCGGCCGGAAGGCTCGCGGATCACCCGGCTGGACGTCATCGACTACATCACGGTCTTGATGGCCGGCGAGCTGTTCGCCGACGAGCCGGTGCTGGGCGACGGGACGCTGCTGTGAGCAGGCATGGCCTGGACTACTCCACCCGCCGCAGGATCAGGGACTTCATCCGGCTGAACATGGCCGAGCCCCTGACCGCGAAACAGGTCGCCATCCATTTCCGGCTGCGGCCCGATGATGAGCCGGACATCCAGGAGATCCTGGCAGAGGTGGCCATCCTCGGCTCTCCGGCATCCCGGCCGGAAGTCCGCACTCCGCCCGCGGAAGTTCTGGACATCCTGGTCGCGGTCGTGGCTGAGCAGTCCCTGGCCGATTACCGGACCGGGAACTGCCTGCGGTCCTGCCGGTTCTGCCGGAACAGCCTGCTCTACCTGCTGGACACGGCTCCCTACTCCGGGGATGCCCGGCAGTCCATTACGGCCAGGCTGCAGTTCCTGCACGTGAGCCACGACCTGTCGCACCAGAACCAGGCAGCGGCGGATCACGGCGACGCCAGGCATCCGCGCATCCGCTGGATCGCGCCATGACTGCCCGCATCCTCAGCCTGGTACGTGAGGTGCCCGGCCCGTCAGAGGTCACCAGGCCTACCGGGATCGTGGCCGAGGCCTGTGTATTCAGCGACGGATCCGCGGTTTTGCGCTGGCTGACTAATCCGGGTGCCACGGAGTGGTACGCCTCGGAAGAGGACATGCGCAAGATCCGCGAGTTCAGCGGCCGGTCCCGGTTCTGCGAGGAGAGGACGGTCGTGTCATGAACGCCCCGCGCCCGCCGCTTCCGGATGACCTGCAAGCCCGGCTGGAGGACCTGGAGACCCGGCCTTTCATGAGCCACCGGGCTGTCCGGCAGCTCCACCGGAAGATCGCGGAACTGGCTGAGGACGCGTACGCCCGCGGCCTGCTGACGGCGCTGACCACGGACCGGCAGGAACTCCTGGACGAGCTGATGACGCGTGCAGATCCCAGTCTCGATCTCAGTAAGATCCCCATCGGGAACAGTGACACGGGCAATCGCGGCTACGAGCAGAAAGACGGCGTGCTGTGATCAGCATCACCAGGTACCTGCACGAGCACGTCGGCGAGGTCGTCACCGCGGAGAAGGTTGCCGCCGCGACGGGCGAGACCGAGCATTTCGTCCGCGTGTTCCTGCGCGAGGCCAGCGACCGGGACTGGGCCGAGCCCGTGCCCGGCGGGTGGAGGATCCCGTGAAGTTCATCCAGATCATCTGCAGCTGCGACATGACCCGGGCCACGGAGCCTGACCGGCACGTCCCGGCCGAGGAAACCCTTTATCTCGCGATCGGCCCGGACCCGGACAAGCTGGACATCCGCGAGCTAGACCTGACGCGGGACTGGGCCAAGGCCCTGCGCGAGGCAATGGCCCCGTTCCTGGACGCCAGCCACGAGCCTGGTGAGATGGGCACGCCTGATACGCCTGCCGCTAGCCGGGCTAGCAAGAACCGGGAGGTACAGGAGTTCAACAAGGCCCGGATTGAGTGGGCGAAGGCGATGGGGTACAACCTTACTGCGCTGGTCAAAGGCGGATACTATCCCCCGGCCAAGACCAAGCGGGCGTACGCGCATCACCTGGCCGGCGAAGATCACCTGCTGACCGCCGAGCACAAGCTGCAGCCGGACTACGACCCGGCGACGGGGAACGCGATATGAGCAGGCTGTTCACCGGGGACGGCAGGTACCGCCCTGCCCCGGATCGCACGTGCGTCCGCTGCGGGCGCGTTCTCGTAGGTGAGGACGAGTGCGGGCCGTATTACCAGGTGATCGATACCAGGCTGCTTCCGCCTGATGAGACCTGGCCGGGCGGTCCGGTGACGATCACGTTCGCTGATCGCGTGCACACGTGTGACGGGCAGCCTCATGTATTGCCATCAGACGCTGGTGACCAGCCAGGAGTCCCGGAACAACTGCCTGCGCCCCGGGTGTTACCTGTATCAGGACGTATCATCGGGTATTATCCCGCAAACCACGGAGCGATACCATGTCAGCCATGACGCAGGAAAGGCAGGAGCAGCGGCCTGCGCCCCCGAAGCGGCCGGTATCAGGCATCGCCATCGATCCTGACCGGCTGACCTGGTGGCGGGAAAGCCGCGGCTGGTCCCGCCAGGATCTCGCGGACGCGATCACCGCGCTGAACCTGACGGACGACGACGGCTCCCCGCTGACCGTCAGCCGGGACGCCATCGCCAAGAACGAGACGGGAGCCCAGCCAGGCGGGCGCAAGCCGAAGGCCCGCACCGTGCGCGCCTACTGCGCGGCGCTGAGCCGCCCGGGTGACCCGTGCACGCCGCGTGACCTGCTCCCCGGCGGTCCCCCGCTGCCCCCGCACGAGAACGAGAACGCCCGCCGCAGCCGCCTGGATTACAACAGGGACCTGCGGATTTTCGCCCGGGAGCACGGCATCCGGTACAAGAACCCGGTGTCCGGCCGCGTGTACTACTCCCGGCCGCTGAGGGACGCGTACGAGCTGATGGTCTCCGGCGCGGATGACGAAGTGCTCGGCGGCGCGATCGCCGAGGCCGTCGCCGCCCGCCCGGCCGAGGCGGACGAAGAGGAGATCGCCCCGATCTGCGACCTGACCGGGGACGACGAGATCGGGGAGCTGGACCTGACCGTCCGCACGCACAACGCCCTGCTCCGGGGCGACCTCTCCGCGGACAGCCGGCCTGGCGCCGGCAGCATCCGCACGATCGGGGAGCTGATCTCCCACGACGCGGAATCGCTCCGGCGCATCCGGAATTTCGGCCCGGCGTCGCTGGCCGAGGTCCGCGATCAGCTGTCCGCGGCCGGGTTCGCGCTCGCGGGCGAGACCGTTCCCGGGCTTGCGGGCGGCTGCGACGGGACCGGCACGGAACTCCTGGCGTCGTAGGCTGATATGGCCCCGGTCCTAACCGGTCTCTGGGTCCTGCTCGTCATCACCTGGATTACCGTCATCGCGGCCTGGTACCGCCGGGCCGTCCTGCTATGGAGGAGACGTCATGGGATACATCGGCGAGAAAGAGCAGATCCGCAAGGTCGTCTGCGAGAGACTGCCCGACGAGCTGGACACCCAGGTGGAAGCGCCCGGCCCGCAGGTCATGCCGGACCCTGCACTTGCAGCCCCGGCCCCTGCCTAGGTCATCAGCTTCCCCCGGTACTCCGCGCTGACAGCATGCGGCTCTGGATCTTTACCGGGGCGCCGCCGCAGAAGCCGTCAGGCACGACCGTGGTGAGCGGGGCCGGGTATTCCCGGGGAGGTGCCGTTACAGTGTCCGGGCACCGGCCATGGCCGCCCCCGCAGTTTGCGCTGAAGCCGCCGGGGCCTAAGCCGGGCGTCCGGGGCATGTCCGGGTTCGACGGGGCCGACTTCATCGCCGGGACCGTTTTCGGCTACCGGTGGTGGACGCTGGACGCCCCGCGGCTGGATCGCAGCCCGGCCCGCGCAGAGCAGGACTGGCATCCCCGCCTGCTGTGCGGAGCCAGGGGTGACTGGCAGCCAGGCGAGAACCTGGCCGTGTGCAAGCCGGTGTACGGGCACGAGGTGCACACCGGAGACGAGATCCCGGAAATTTCGTGCGCTTGCGGATTCTGGGCGTACTGGCAGGTCCAGCCGCACGAACTGGGCCGGGACGGCGCGCTGCCCGTCGTCGGCGTGATCGAGGGCTCCGGCCAGGTGCTGACCGGCCCGCTCGGCTTCCGCGCGCAGAAGGCTGAGATCGTGGCGCTGCACCTGCCGCTCGTGATCGAGCCCGACCTGCCCCGTACGGACGGCAATGACGCGATGTTCGGGCGGCCCCTGTCCGCCCCGCTCTCGCCCTGGCGCCCGGCGCCCCGTTTCACCGGGAGGGTCATCAGCTTCCCCGGCGCTCCCCCGGTGCCCCCGTCGCTGGGCGGCGCGCCCCGGTATGTTCCGCCCCCGCCGGAGCCGCCGGAACCCTCCGCAGAGGAGATCCGGGCAGCGCAGGACGCAGCGCAGGCCTGGATGGCGGTGATCGGCGACCGGCTGGAGCAGATGTACCCGGGCGCGGAGGTCTGCGAGACGCTGCCGCTGATGCTGGCGAAGTACCCGCCGAGCCCGCAGTACACCCCGCCGGAAACCACGTGCGGGTACTGCCACCGCCAGGTCCCGGACTTGCACGAGCACTACAAGTCATGCACGACGCTGCGTTACCGGCGCTGAACCAGCCCGGCCCAGGTTAGTTTTCCTGTTGCATCCCCGCTGACCTGGGCCGGGTTCTTTACTGCCTTGCCAGAAACTAGCTGCACAGCTCGTTTTGACAGGGACGCTATTGTAGATGTATACTGAATAGGACAGCCACAGACACGAGATCAGTCCGCTACCGGAGGGAACCACATGCCAGCGATCGTCACCGAGGCCAGGAACGCCGGACTGCCCGACATCCTCGCCATCCTGCAGGAGCAACGCGCCCGGCGCCTGGACGTCGTGGTCCGCCACGGCATGATCGATGCCTACGGCGGGAACATCACCGTCGCCGCGGGCGAGTCCACCCAGTGGGTCGGCGAGGAAGGCGTCACCTCGGCCGCGGGCGTCTACCGGCCTACCGCGGTCGGTGACGAGGGCCTGGCCGGGCTGCTCGGCATCGACGGGGGCTACCTCAAGAAACTCCGCCGCCTGGACCCGGCCCGCACCGACCTGTGGGACGCCAACGTCAGCGGCTTCCTGCACGGCGGCAGCGAGACCATCGACGGCGAGGACCGGAACTACCCGCCGTTCGACGGGGCGATCCTGCTCCGGCTGCTCAAGGGCGATGAGGTAACGGACGGCGTGCTGCGCGCCGTGCTATCCCCCCGGTACAAGATCATCGATAACCTGGACGTCCTGCTCGCGGTCATGGACGGGCTCCGCAAGGCCGGGGTCAATGCCGTTCCCGACGTGTCCGACCTGACCGACCGCCGGATGCACGTCCGGTTCTCAGTGCCCGAGATCGCCGCCTACGCCCCGAAACTGCTAGACGGCTACCGGTCCCCGTTCGACGGCCCCGGCGGCGTCAGACGGGCCGGCCACGGCGACCGCCCCGGCATGAAGCTGCAAGCCGGCCACTTCGGTGCCGGAGGCGAGGCCCTGCAGCGGGCGCTGGCCGCGGCTAAGCGCGAGGGCAAGGACTACCCGGCCGGCCAGGAGCCGGTCGTGTTCGCCGGCCTGAAGGTCACCAACTCCGACGTCGGCGAGGGCGCCCGCTCGATCGCGCCGGAGATCGTCGTGCAGATCTGCGGCAACCGGCTTACCCTCACCGCCTCGGCTGACCGCGCGGTGCACCTCGGCTCGCTCAAGGATGAGGGCATCATCGCCTGGTCCGCGGAGACCATGGAGAAGGAACTGGAGCTGATCACCAGCCAGGCCGCCGACGCCGTGCAGCAGTTCCTCACCCCCGAGTGGTTCTTCGGCAAGGTGACCGAGATCGAGGCGCTGGCCGGCGCCCCGGTGGGCAAGCCCGAGGAGGTTATCAGGGACGTGTCCAAGGCAGCCGGGTTCACCCAGGGCGAGGCGGCTGACATCCTGGCGCATTTCCTGCGCGGCGGCTCGTACACCTCCGGCGGGGTGGCCAACGCCGTCACCTCCGTCAGCCAGACCCTGGACAGTGCCGACCGCGCGGCCGAGCTGGACGCCAGGGCGCTGGACGTGATGGCCCACGCCGCCCGGCTGGCCCGCTGAGCCGTCACCAGCGCCAGCCCGCCGTCCCGGGATCCAGCCGGGACGGCGGGCCGGACCACCGGCAGGAAAGGAAGGCCTGATGGCAGCGAGGCCGCAGGACTGGTTCGCCGGGGATTCTCCGTTGTGGAGCAGCCCGCGGTGGGATGAAGAGATCGAAGTCAGCATAGGCGGCAGGATCGTGACAATGACCCGCCGCGAGCTGGCTGACAAGCTGTGCGATGACCTGCTGGATGAGAACGGCCAGCTGAAAGACCCGCTGTTCTGAGCGATTGAGAAGGAGAGACCATGGCCCGCGAGATCCAGGACCTGGGCGAGCTGACCAGGAGCGTCCGGCACGCGTACCTTGCCGTCAGCGCGGCCATGCCGCTGCCGTTCGCCACCGCCGGGATCGTTAATTCCGGGGCCAGCCCGCAGGAGGAGCACCTGATGCAGCTGCGCGAGACCGCCTTCGCCGCGGTGCTGGGCGAGCTGCTGGACTACGACTACTACGCGGATCCCGCGGACCTCGCCGTGCTGGAGCGGGGAGAGATGCCGGCCGCGGAGAATCCGGAGGGCTGAGGCCATGCCGACGGACGCGCGAGACTGGGCGGACCTGGCCAGCGTGTTCCGTGCCGGGGCCGGTCGCGCTCGCGGCTGGGTGCACAACAGCGGCCGGCAGCAGGCCGCCGAGATCCTGGATGCCCAGGCCGACCGGTGTGACGAGATCGCCCGGGAGCGGGACGGCAACCCGCTGGTCTCGCACGATCAGTATCACTATCACACGGGACCGGACGGGCGCCGTCTCCTGCACGCGCATAAGCACGAGCACGCGGCCGGCGAGACGGCGCATGACGGCCACCCGCATGAGCGGGACCCGTTCGCGCCGCCAGAGTCGCTGTACCCGGAATCCCGGGGGCGGTCTTAGCCATGATCCGCGATGCGTACGATTCCGCGCCGGCCCGGGGGTACTGGTCCGGGAGAAGCGCGGCTTGCCGGTGAGCACAGATGATGCCCAGGAGAGGAGGAAGCTGTGAGCAAGGGCCGGAAGCGCCGGGATCGCCGGCAAGGGAAAAAATCCCCGGGCAGCCAGGCGGCCCTGGCCCAGGGCGGGTTCGGCTCGCTCTCTGAGCTGAAGGGCAACGCCCTGGCTGAGGAGAACCTGCATCCGTCGCTGCGCGGGAAGGACCTTGACGCGGAGATCGACGTGATCATCACGACGGAGGAGGGCAGGCCGGATGGCGCCGGGGCACTGCTGGGTACCTTGAACAGGCCCATGGTGATGGAGGACGGTACCCCGGTGGCGGCCGGGGCGAGAGTCTGGCAGAACCTCCGGCTGTCTGGCGAGAGCCAGGTCATCACGTCCGGCGAGCTGGACCAGCTGTCTTTCGAGGAGCATTTCGATGCCGGGGAAATCACGGTCGGGTACCGCGAGCAAGACGAGCTGCATCCGCGGATCATCAAGCCGGGACCCAGCGGGCATATAGTCCACGGCGACCCGGAGGAAACCGGGAAAGGGCGCCTGCCGGAGATCCCCGCGGCGTTCCGGCGCCCTGACCAGCCGCTGCCCGCGAGGTACGCCAGTGGCGCGAACCAGGCTTTCGGCGAGCGCGGGGGCGGGACCCGCCTGCCTACCGGGCCGCAGACCCCTGCGGAGAGCGATGCGCTCCTGCGCGGGGCGAACATCGACCTGGGCCTGCCGCGCACGCTCGGCGAATCCCGGACTGCCGTAGCCGGGACAGGCGCGCCGGAGCTGGCCGCCCGGCATGCCGGAGCCACCGCCAGGGCGGATGAGGACGATATCGTGGCGGCTCTCCGCAGGGGCCGGGCCGGCCTCGTTCCCGGTGTCCCGCTGCCTGATGAGGTCACGGTGCAGGAGCACAAGGGCTATTCCGAGGTCACGGTGGAGGGCGTCAGCGAGGAATCGGCCCGGTTTGCCCGGGTGCTGGAGGCGGCTTCCCCCGGCCTGACCGCGCGGCTGGCCGCCGGCGTTGGCAGGGAAGAACTGAACCGGCTGGCCCCGGAAATCGCCAGGGCGCTGACTGCCGCGCACCGCCGTGAGGAAGCGCTGAAAGCCAGCCACGAGCGTGCCCGGCAGCTGATCGCCAATTCCGACCCCCGCCATCTGATCCGCGACGCCGCGCAGGCGCAGGCCATCCCGGTGCGGACGAGCTGGACCGCGGACCAGGTACTCGACATGCACGCCTGGCTGGCCCGGCACTACGCCTCAGGCAGCGGTGACCTGGCCGACTACCTCGGGTACCTGATCCGCGATTCCCAGGCTCAGTGGGATGACCCGGACCGGTCGGCCCTGATGTTCTGGCCGGCCGACCTGAGCCAGGTCCCGGCCGGGCCGGATGAGGGCGCCCAGTTCGCCGGGATCATCGCGCACAGCCTGCGCGAGGCGCGGACCTACCAGGTGACCGCCCCGATGGTGGCCAGGATGCGGGAGGTGTTCGACCGGATCGGGCTCGGCATCGCTTACCTGGACGCCGGCGAGCTGCCTGGTCACGCCGGGTTCGCCTGGCTGGACCGGCCCTGGGTGATGCTGGAATCGTCCGGGTACTTCATGCCGTTCCGCGCGCTGTCCTGGGAGAAAGTCACCGTCGCCTATCCGGGTCCGGATGGCCGGATGACCTCCGTCGATGCTGCCCGGGTCATCCTGTGGACCCTGATCAGCGACGATGTGGCGTTCGGCCGCTGGGATGATCCCCGGCGCGCGGACCGGGCGGCCAGCCTGACCGGGCAGCTCGTCCCGCAGCACATCTCGGTGATCCCGTTCGACCGCCGGTTCACCGTTAACTCCGGGTTCGAGGCGCAGGGCGAGGCCATGATCGCGCTTATCCACATCCTGTGGGCATACCTGGTGATGGAGCTGACCGCGACGCGGAGCACTCCGGCGGCCAGCCCGCACACCGCGCGCCGGGCGCAGAAGTCGCTCAAGCACGGCAGCCAGGTGCACGTTATCACCCTGCGCCGGATCACCTATATCAGCGACGAGCTGCCCGGCCACCGCGACGTCAGCCGGACCTGCAAGTGGTGGGTGGCAGATTTTCACCGGCATATCGATCCCTACACCGACGAGGACGGCGAGGGCAGGCGCCGGCGGCACGAGGCAGTCCCGGCCGGCCGTACCGGTTACGCCGATGACGATGACCACGACATCTGCGCGGTGTGCCTGGCCAACGGGCAGACGATCCGCATCACCCCGGTCCGGGGGCACATCCGCGGGCCGTCCTGGCTGCCGCTCAAGCAGCCGTCGAAAGACCGCACCCTGCACCGGCTCAGCCGATAGGAGAAACACGATGTTCTACTGCCCGGAGTGCCAGAGGAAGAACGGCTGGCCGGAAACCATGACCCGGAGCGCGGGTCCCTGCGAGGTCTGCGGCCAGACCGATGTGTGCTACGACGCACCCAGCCATGACCTCCCGCTGCCCTCAGCCCGGACGGAGGGGCCGTCATGAATGAGCTGGACATCAGCCTGTACGGTCTCGGCGACAACGAGCAGGCCTTGCGCGAGGCTATCGGCCTGGCCAGGAACCAGGACCGGATCACCTGGCTGACGGATGACGGCGAGCCCGTGGCCGCGGTCGTCCCGGTCGGGCTGGCCATTCTCGGCGGCGCCCTGGAAATCCCGGCCCGGCCCGGCTACGGAAGCCTGGTGCGCGACCGCATTTGCGCTGGCTGTGCCCAGCCGGAAAATAAGCTGCACGAGGACTGGTGCCCGGCAGTAACCGGAACCCTGTCTTCGCTGCCCCGATAGGAGAAACACGATCATGACGGCAAATCCCGCCAGGACCCGGCGAACGCGGAATCTCACCGCGGCGAAGCGGTCCCTCAAGCTGATCCAGGAAGCCATCACTGAGCACCAGGCGGCCCTCGAAGCCGGCGACGTGCCCAGGGACGGGTTCACGGCCAGCGTCATCAAGTACGAGCACGCGCGGATTGCCCTCGGTACGATCGATGCGCTCGCTGACGGCGAACCCGCACTGGATGCCGGCGAACCCGTCCTGGATGCCGGCGAGATCCCGGCTGGCGTCCGCGAGGACCTGGCCCCGCTGATCGAGGTCCTGAACCAGCCCTGGGCCAGGGCCGCGCTGGGCATGCCGGCGGAAATCGCGCCAGACAGCCCGCTCGGGCGGCTGACGGCGGCGCTGTCGTGAGCGAGTTCCCGGGACGGCCGGACCACCCGGATTTCTGGCTGCTGTCCCAGGTGCTGATCCGCCAGGACGCCCAGGCGGAATCCGGGCAGCCCGTCACGGACATGATCGCCCGGTACCTGGACCCGGATTCTGCTGCTTACATGGCCGGCCAGCGGGCACTCGTCGCCGTAAGGCGCATGGCCCGGAATCCGGGGACTCAGCGCCGGGAAGTTCAGCTCGCCGCGGTCTGGCTTGACGGGCTCATCGCCGGGATGGCCGTCCAGCACCTGAAAGCGCAAGCCGCGGAGGACCCGGCATGAGCAGGCTATTGGAGGAGCGGTGGCTGATGACCGCGGAATTCGATTCCGTCCAGGACACCATCGACGCGGGAATGTACGAGGGCGGCCTGGGCGAGGCCGCGGAATTCTACAAGTTCTGCCGCGAGCAGGCGGAGAGCGAGTGGGGTTTCCTCAACGAGGAGATCGGGGAGGGCGTCCAGATGGAAGGCGAGACCGTCCGGGTATCACTCAATATCATTAATCCGTTCGAGGGGTTGTTCCGGTGGCTTCTCGATTACACCAGCCCGAAGTCTGTCACGCTCCGGCGGACGGAAGCACGGAACCCGCTGGCATGAGGTTCATCCGGGACTGGGCCGGCCTGCTGCTCATTTTCGCCATCGGGGTGCTGACCGGCCTGATTACCTGGCTGGCGATGAGCCCGCAGCCGACCTGCCACCTGGCTCCGTCCATGGCCGGGAAACCGCACTTTACGCAGGTGTGCAGCGATCCCTGAGAGGAGGGAACCCGTGAAGAACAGGGCGAAGGAACTGGCCCGGCAGCAGATCCGGAAGGACACGGCCCAGCAGGCCCGCGTTGACCAGGACAGGAAGAACGCCGCTAAATACGAGGACAGGGAAAAGAGCGGCTGACAGCTTAGCGGCACGCGGCCGGCCGGGCCAGGGTAATCCCGCGCATGTACTGGTACCCGGCACCTAAGATCCCAGACCACGGAATCAGACAGGAGATCATGATGAGCACGAAGATCCTCGCGAGGCTGACGGCGGCCGTTATCGCAGCGGTAATCCTGGCGGTGATGACCGCCTGCGGCTCCTCGCACAGCGGGCAGGCCGGCGGTAACGCCAGTTCCGCCGCCGCGCGGGCCAGCTCGGCCATGGCCAACCCCACCGCATCGGCGGACATGCGGCAGGCTGAGAAAATCTTCAGCCCGTGCTTCACCCAGCAGGCCATGGCGCAGCCGCACCCGGTGACCACGGCCAGGTCCTGCGCCGAGGGCAAGATCCCGGCCGTCCAGGACGCGCACGCCCGGCACGCGATCGAGATCAGCCTGGGCAAGTGCCTGGCCGCCGCCTACCAGAAGCTGGGCAGCGTGGCCGCGCTCCGCCAGTCCGGCTGGCAGCCGTGCGCCCAGGCGGCTTACACCGCGGCCCTGGCGGCTAATGCAAGCCCGAGTGCGACGGCCGGGAGCCCGGCATGAACGGGAAGCCGACCCAGCGGCAGCAGTTCCTGGCCGCCATAACCGAAATCAAGGACGTCTACGAGAACGCGTCCGGGCCTATCGGGTACGACGGACGCCGGCGTGTCCGGGCCGCGCACGCGGCATTGTGGGAACTGGGCGCGAGCATCCCCGACACCCCGCCGGGACCGCTGCCGCTGACGGGCGGGATGAGTGACAAGGACCTGGCCCGCGCCCGGCGTCACGCGGAGAACGGGCTATCCTCCCCGGCTGGCACCCTGGCCCTGATCAGCGAGATCCTGGTCCTGCGCGAGCAGCTGCATGCGATCGGCGGCTTGCACGGGGTGACCGAAGAGGACATCCGGTCCATGATCGGCGAGGGTTTCCACACCGCGTTCCGCAAGGCCGTGGATTCGCCGGAATCAGTTGTCATTCACAAGCTGATCAAGGACATGGACCCGCAGGAATGGTCCGCGATCGTCAGCTTCGTATCCGGTCCTGTCATCGCTGCCCTGCGCGAAGCTGAGCAGCATGCGGATAACACGGAACAGGAGATCATCTCATGACCGCCATCCCTGTCACCCAGCAGGAAACCCGGCTGGACATCCCGAAGATCCGCCTGCTGTCCTGGCTGGGCCTGGAATCCGTTCTCTGGAGTGTGGTCATCGCGCACCTGATCAAATGGGCGGTCAGCTTCGGCTATTTCGCCGCCTTCCAGGTCCGGTACGCGGTCGGCTACGGCCAGGGGCTGTGGACGGTCCTGTACCTGAAAGACCCGTGGGACCGGCTGCCGGTGCATGCCTCCAACCTGCTCGGGTACCACTGGGCCAGCCAGGCGGCTCCGGCCTGGTGGGTGGCCTGGCGGCATGACATCCGCGACGTCGGTATCGCCGTGATCGCCACCATCATCGTCCGGCTGTTGTTCGCCAAGCCGAAATACCCGGCTGACGACAACCCGGGCCTGAAGGCGTACCTGACTCGCGTCCCGCTGGCGATCGGCGTTGCGCTGATTCCCATCGCCGTGATCGGCGTGCTGGCCTGGAAAGTCGCCTGGTTGCAGCAGCACGGCCTGGAGGTGCCCGCCCGGTTCGGCGTGCTGGCGTCTGAGGCGAACGGGTGGGTGGCCGCCGGGACCTGGATCACGGTGGCCATGGGCATCGCCGGCGGCCTTGCGGCCACGAAGGTAGTCCAGCGGATCGCCGATGACATCCAGTGGTTCTTCGCCGAGCGCTCGGCCGCCAAGGTCCGTAGCACCCAGGGCCTGAACGCACTGCGCGGCGACAAGGTGATCGGCACTCCCGCGCACCGGTTCCGCACGCACTGGCTGCTTGATCACGTCACCCTGGCCGGGCTGCCGTCCCGTAACCCGTGGCTGGTCCGCGGGCTGCTCGTCATCGGGTTCCTGGTCATGGCCGCGGCCGGTGCGGGCGCCTGGCTGAACCTGGCCGGCCCGGCTCGGCCGCACTAGGGGGAAATCGTTCATGTTCCGCAAGAGAGAACCGGTTTCGCCGCCACCGCGCGAGCCGCACCCGGTCGCGGGTACCGAGATCCGGCTGCAGCGCATCTTGTCGCTGCGCCTGGCCATCGCCCGCAAGGAAGCGCTGCTGGCCAGCGACCAGGAACAGCTGACCGCGCTGCGCCGCACCGTCACCCAGCATCCGAACTGGGACGGCCATGATCTCCGCCAGGGCCAGATCGGGATCCTGCTAGCCGAGATAGCCAGCCTGGAAGCTGAGGTGCCCAAGCTGCACGACGACATCGCCGCGAGTGCCGGCGGGCTCGATGACGTGGACCTGTCGTACCTAGATGACCGGAGGAACCGGTGAGCGCATCACCTACCCCCGCGCTGGATTTCCTGCGCCGCGTGGAGATGTGGCAGCAGGATCAGACCGGGACGGCGGCCGGGCTGGCCGTCGCCCTGCCGGACAGTGACAGCAGGACCCTGAGCCAGCTGCTCGCCCAGTTCCGCGGCCCGCATCCGGGAGCCACGGCGGACCTGGAAGCCAGGGCGCGGTTCTGGCTGATCGGGTACCGGGAGGCGAACCCGCCGCTGACGGACAGCCAGCGCGCCGAGCTGGACGCGGTGATCGGCGGGTTCCAGGACGGCCGTGAGTGGTGGCAGCTAGAGAAGAGTTCAGTTAGCCGGGATCCGTCATCCGGTACCTGGCTGGCCCGCCATGCGGTGCAGGTCGTCATCACGCTCGCGGTCATCGCGGTCAGCCTGTGCGCCAGCGTGCTCATCTGGCATGCGATAGCAGGTTCCAGTCAGGGCAGCCCGCCCGCGGCCGGGGCTCCGGTGAACCCGGCGCAGCAGCCGGCCCAGGGACCGCTGACCGGCCTGCAGCAGTTCCGGGCCGACTGGAACGTCCCGGCCGCGGCGAGCCCGTCAGCCGGGACCAGCCAGGCGCAGCTCGTGCTGCTTCAGGACGGCCTGTACTACCCGGCGCCCTGGGCGATCCCGGCCGGAGATCCCGGCTGGGCGGCTGACACCACGGGCAGCGTTACCGCCACCGTCAGCGGCGGCCAGGCGGACGTGACCGACAGCGACGGGACTACCTGGACCGTCAGCGTCGGCCAGCCGTTCGTCCTTTCCGGCAATCCCCAGGTGGTACTCCGCGTCCTCCGCGATGCCACCGTCCAGTCCATGCCCGGACCGCACGCGATCGCCGTGCGCAAGCCGTTCTAGAACCCACGAACAGGAGACACGCTCATGCCAGCAATCGTCGCGGGGCTGATCGCCGGGCTCGTCCTCGGCATCATCACCGCTGTGTCCTCGCTCGCCAGGTCGAAAGGCGACGGCGGCACCGCAGCAGCCGTCAATTTCTTCGGGAACCTGATCATCACCGGGTTCATCGTCACCTGGCCGGTCGTCGGGTTCGCCCTGCCGACCGCGACCCTTTTCGGGGTGCTGCCCCTGATTTTCGCTGACCTGGTGCTCGCCCTGGTCATCGCGGCCATCGCCGATGGCGCTGCCGGCGGCCTGTCCGTGGCGCCGTTCGTCATGCTCGCGGCCGTGCTCGCCTCCGGGTCCGGCTGGGTCGCCGGGGTCAACGGCCCGCATGACGCGCACAAGGCCGCGTCCGGCATCGTGTCCGTCACCCAGGAACCGGGCGATGCCCTGCCGGCCAGCTCTACCGCCGACCTGGTGACCGTCACCCCGGATGAGGCGGCGACCCGGGCATCTCAGGCGATGTCCTCGGGAATCGCGGCGACCCGCAATTTCGCCACCTACACGAACCCCGGCCCGGCCACCCTGCAGCGGGTGGACGGGAAGATGTGGTACGTCTTCCAGCTGGAGTTCGACGGCGCGGGCAACAAGCAGCGGCTGCACGGGATCGTTCCCGGGTACATCATGATCTCGGCCGAGGACCCGAATGCGGAACCGGTAGAGCGCTATGACGGCCAGTACTCCATGATCGTCAGCCTGGCCGGCGGGCAGGGCTCCGAGCCGCTGCGCTACGCGCGTGACCACGGCTACGCCGGGTATCTCCTGGACGACCCGACCCTGGAAATCCAGGACGGGACCGGCGACCCGTACTTCACGGTCACCCTGCTCCGGCCGCAGCTCGGCGAGACCTTCATGGCGCCGGTCGGCGTGCTGCTGATCAACGCGCACACCGGGGTGATCGCCCGGTACGACCTGCCGGGCCACGGCAGCAACCTGCTGTCGGCGCACGCGCCCTGGGTGGACCGGGTTTACAGCCAGGCCATGGCCGCGCAGATCGCGAACTGGTACGGCCTGTACGCGCAGGGCGGCTGGCCGGGCATCGGCAGCACCAACGCCAACCGGTTCCAGGTCTCCGGCGATCCCGTCCTGACCTACACCGGGAACGAGAACCCGTCCTGGCGGATGCTGCTCACCTCGTTCAACTCCGAGACGTCCGTCTACCGGATCGTGGAGATGAACTCCGCCACCGGGGCCATGCAGATCTACCGCCCGGCCGGCCCGATGGGTATCGAGACCTCGGTCGCGTCGGCCTTCTGCAACGCCCAGGGCACCGGGGCAGGCAACGTCCGGTCCAACCACCTGGTCCCGGAGCACATGAGCCTGCACGTCATCGACGGCACGCTGGTCTGGATGGCCAGCTACGAATCATCCAAGAACAACGGCGCGCAAGCCGATGCGAGTACCCAGCAGGAAGGTGATAACGGTGACCCGTGCGGGAACGGCGAGGCGCCGGCGGACAACCCCACCTTCTCCGGGGTCGGGTTCGTGCCCGCCTACTCCGCGACCGCGGCCAACGCCGTCTTCGGCAGCACCCGGGCGCAGGCGCTGGCTAACCTGTTCACCCAGCTGGCCGGCCAGGCAAACGCCAACGGCAACGCACCCGGAGCCGGGGCCGCCGAGGTGATCGTCACCGGGAAACTGTGCGAGAAGGACCCGGACACCTCCGGCGGCAACACCGTCTACTATCTCACCCTGTGCGGTGCGGGCGGGAAGCCGGACTACACCAGGGTCTACACGGGCACTAGCGCGGCCGGGCCGGCCATCGTCCTGGCGAAGGCCGGTGATGCCGTCACGTTCAGGGTGCTCAGGGTGACCGCCGGCAATAGCCAGCAGCAGGTCCAGTCGTTCGCCGACGCCCAGCATCCGCTGGTGAAGGCCGGGGCGTAGTCAATGGTCACGCCCGAGCGGATAGCGAAGATCTCCCAGGCCTGGGTCAAGGATTACATCGCCAGCCTGGAGCGGCATAACCGCTACCTGACGGAGGGGAACAGGAGATTGCGAGATCAGCTCGATCTGGCTGCCAGCACGCACGCGGAAACGAAAACTAATGTCCGGCTGTCGGCCGATGACATCGAGATCGCGCTGCCGGAGGACAGCACCGTGATCCTTCAGGGCAAGTTCGAGGTCACCCCCTCGGCTAACGACGCGGACGGCATCACCATCGAGCTAATCCCGTCCGGTGGCCTGGTCATCATCCCGGACACGGAAGGCCGGATCTGGGTGCGGGCGGGGACGGACTGATGACCACCCTGAACTGGATGGATGATCCTGGCGGGTGGTCCGTGGCTCATGGGACGGACTGGACATACCTCATCGCCGTCGATGACCGGAATGTCGTGCTCACCCGGTGGGAGCACGACGACGTGGTGGTCTCAGCTGCCCGTCAGGCGGCGCTGTACGCTATCCAGCTCGGCGGCGCATACGATGCGGTCCCTAGCGCTGCCGAGGGTGTCACCGGCCACCTGAAGCAGGCAGCACAGGCGTACGAATCCGGGCTCGATGTTCCCGGGCACCCCGCCTGGCGGCACGGGCACCAGCCAGGATGACGACGCGAGGCCCGTGCCTGGCCGGAACTGGCACGGGCCTCGCACCGCGGTACCGTAGCCCGGCACGTGCCAGCGCGGATCAGGACGGCCACGCTGGCACGTGCCGGAGGACGGTCCTCCGGGGAAAGGATACGAATCATGACTGCACCGCGTACCGAGACCGGCGGTCCCGCCCGCACCCCGCGCAGCGAGATCGGCCCGGCCGTCTCGGCTAACCGCAAGAGGGAGCCCGTTCTCCTGCTTGACCTGTCCACGTCCATGGACTGGCCGGCCGCCAGCGACGCCGGACACGATTTCCCGGACCCGGGCAGCCGCCGGGCCATCGTCATCGGCGCGCTCGGCATCCTCGTGCGCTCCCTGGAGACCGAGGACTCCGAGGCGGCGGCCGAGCAGGCGGAGGGCAGCGACGAGCGCGGCGGCCTGATGACGCACGGGTTCGCCAACACCCATGTGGAGATCGGCGACCTGAACTCCGCGAACCTGGAGCGCCGGCTCAGCTCCATCGCCTGGGGCGGCCGGACGTACATCATGCCGGCCTGGAAGGCGGCGCTCGCCGACTACGACGAGGAGTTCGGCGACCGGGACCCCGACGAGCAGCCCGTCATGGAGGTCGTCGTGCTCACGGACGGCGAGGCCGACGACTGGATGGAGTTCGAGCCAGTCCTGGAGAAGGCCACCGCCAAGTGCGTGTTCGCGGTCGCGATCGTCGGGCACGGGCAGAGGCACGACGCCACCGTGGCGGCCTACCAGGAGGGCGCGAGGAAGAACCAGGCCCAGGACAAGTTCGGCAAGAGCCACGTCAAGGTGGTCTCGTTCGACTCGGTGACCGACCCGGAGGAAATCGCCGCCGACCTGATCACCCTGGTCGGCTAGCCGCGCACGGCGAAAGCCCCGTACCCGGCCGAGGTACGGGGCTTCCGTCATTGTCATTGCCGCGCTAGGCAGGTCCGGACTCTGTATAGTGTCCCGGCCAGCCTACCGCGCGACTGGATGCGGAGCGCGGCCCGTAAGCGGGGGGCCAGACCGCACTCCGCGGCTCACCAGAGGATGTGCAGGTAGAACGACGGCGGGAACCACGCGCTGGAATGCCATGTCACCCGGCCGGCCCATGTTGACGTTTCAGCGCCGAATGTCCATCCGCTCCACGCCGTCACGATCTCCACGTGGTACGGCGCCCGTACGGTGCCCCACAGCGCCAGGTCACCGCGGACCGGGTGCGAGGTGAGCACGAACCGGTACCCGATCTGGGCGGCGATGCCGTACGTGTCGCGGGGCCAGTTCCGCTCCCCGACGGAGACGGCTGACCAGTCCACCAGCCCGCTGCAGTCGAAGTAGTAGGGACCGGCCGAGCCGTAGCTGTACGGGTCATTGAGCCGGGTCTCGGCCTGGTCCAGGATGCGCGCCCCGACGTACCGGGTGCTCGCCTGTGCCGGCACCGCAAGCGACGGGATGACCGCGAGTCCTGCGATGATCAGCAGGAGAACGGTCACGACGCGGGGGATCACCCGCTGTGCGGATGTCGTGCCAGCAGGCATCGTCTCAGCACTCACTGGCACACCCACTGCGCGAAGGTGTCACCGCTAGCCCGGAATTTCGCGACTGCGTTGAGCGCGTTGACGTACGGGTTATACAGGCTTCCGGCAACGACGGAGCCGAGGATCTGCCAGAGACCGGTCGCGCCGCTCGGGTTATACGCGTTAACCCGGCCGCCGGATTCGCAGTCGGCGATTTCCGCGGCATGCGGTGCTGCCCAGTCCGGGCCGCCGGCTGACTCCCAGAGTGCTTCCAGGCCGGCGTAAGAATAGGTGCCGCTGTAGGAGATGATCCCGGCGGGCCGGACCGTGACAGCGGGCGCGGTGCCGCGGCAGGGCCTGTCCCACCCGTCGCCGTCGCCGTCGCCGCAGTAGTACGGATGGCCGTAACGGCCGGCCCGGATGACGGCAGTCCCGGAAACGGCATGCCGGGCGGGATTGCGGCCCAGGCGCAGCAGGGCGGGCGGATCGGTGCACCGGACGGTAAGCCGCTGCCCGGCGGTAATCAGGTTCGGGTCCGCGCCGATCACGGCCCTGCTGGCAGCGTAGATGCCCGTCCAGTCGTTAGCCGGGCCGCACAGCCGCACCGCGATGCCGGACAGGGTGTCGCCGGCCCGGACCGTGTACGTACGCGCGGCGGCCTGCGCGGCAGTGGCGGCCCCGGCGACTATCCTGGCCGCCATCGTCATCTGGGTGATACGGGTCCTGGCCATGGCCGCGCTCACGCCACTGCTGGTCTCCGGTGCCCGGACGGCAAGCGCGGCGAGCGGCCGGGCACCCGCCGAGGCGAAGGTACCGGTTGCGCTCCCGATCGCGAGGACCATCGCGAGCGCGGCCATGGCGGCGATCAGCGAGGACGGGAATGACGTGGGTGTGCGGTACCGTGCGTGACGGCCCGCGGCGCAATGGCGCATGTGATCTCCCGGCAGTGGCGACGCCGGGAAGCCTGGCACGCGCCGGTCTCGCCGGGCAATAACGGCGCTGAACCTATTTACGGCCGGGATGAACCGCGGAAAATGCGCTCCTGAGTCAGGGCTGAGTCGCCGCTATCACGGCCAGCGACACCGCGGCGATGACCGCGGATACCGTGAGCAGGGCATACATCACGTCTCGCCAGAAATCTCGCCGCCGGGTGCGGTCCCAGATCTGCCGGGCCTGCTCTAGCCGCCGGACGATGGTCGTCTGGCTGACGTGCAGCTGCCGGGCAATATCCCTGGTAGACAGCTCTGAATCAGTGCTGCCGAGAAGGATTTTCAGCGGGCCGGTGACCGGATCGGTTCCGTTAGCAGTGGTCATGCTTTCCGAACGTAGCATGACCGCCCCGGGCCGTCAGGGATTACGCCCAGTTCAGCACCAGTCATTACGCTGTGCTATTCCGAGCAGCATGCCCGGGGCAACGAGATTGACTGGCATGGCCACCCGGGTGCCGGGACTGGCGATCAGCCCGGGACCGTCCTCGGGCACGAAATTGAGCGGCACGCCGCCGAACTCCTCCGCGTCCGCGACCAGCGCGCTGCACACCCGGTAACTGTCGTGGGAGAACGCCGGGTCAAGCTGAACGCCATTACGCAGGTGCGCGACCTCGGCGGCGAAGCCGATGTAAGCAGGCCAGTCGTACCCGGTTCCGACCAGGCCGTGACCGCGGGCGACGACAGCCAGCTGGGCTGCTGTCCCGGCGTCATCCGTCCAGCCGCGGGCTGTCTTCAGCTCATCCCACATCCGCCAGGCCCAGATCGCGTCATCGTACTTACCCGCCGGCACGATCCGGGCCTCGGGCGGGGCGCCTTCCACCATCATGCCGTTGCCCAGGTACAGGAAGGCGTGCCCGGCCCAGCTGCCGGTGGCGTCCCGGATGACCATGCCGCCCAGCCCGGATCCGTGACTAACCCCGAAAATTCCGGGCTGCAGGGTGCTGACGGGCGTGTTCACGTTATCCTCCGTGCGGATTCCTGATAGTGGGTCATCACCCAACCCAGGCACGTGCTATCGCCGCAATCACAGGACTCGGCATGGAATCCCAGTTCCCGGACGGCAGAGACAGTGAGCCCGGAATTGACGGCCCAGTAAGCCTCGAACTCCTGCCGGGTCATGGTCATGGCTGCGCGCTCGGTGCCGCCCCGGCTACGCCCGCGGCGCTCCCGCTGCCGGCTGGGAGAGCCGGGGCAGCGGGAGCGGGTACCAGCGGGTTGCCGTTGCCGTCTCTCGGCAGGGCTACCGGGGTGACGACCTGGTGAGTCAGCAGCGAGCTGGCCAGGGTGACGGCCGCGATGATCACCGGGACGTCGATGACGCCGTGATGGTGAAGGGCGTTGTAGATCATGACCGCGGCGGCGTAGACCGCGCTGGCCGTGGCCATGTAACCGGTCGGGTTGGTCACCGGGTGGAGCGTGACAGGCAGCTTAGCCATCAGCATCCCTCCCGGTTGCCAGGTTGTCACCCGGTCATGATCATACGCTGAGCTGGCCGGCGATACTGGTAACTATGCGTGACACCTGGACCTGACCGTGCTCACTTATGGAGTATCAGGGCGATAACCGAGATGACGACGCCGAGGCCCACGATGATCAGGGCCGCCGTCTGCAGGACCTGGGCGGTGCCCAGCTTCTGCTCTGTGCGGCTCTCGCGGCCCTCCCCGCCGGCCTCCTTAATGCCCCGGGTCAGGTTCTCGATCGCGGTCAGCCGGTCCCGCGCGTCGGTGATCTTGTCTGTCAGCGCGCCCAGGCCGGCATCGGTCACGCTGCTCAGCGCGGTGAGCTGTTCTTTCGTCCCGGACTGGGCGATGGTGATGGCCCGGTCATTGCTCCTGTTCTGCTCGGCTACCGCTTCCTTCGCCGCGGAGAACGCCGCATCCACGGCTACCTTGGACTCCCCGAACCGGCCGTCGACCGCGGTGAATTTCTCGGTCATGATCGCGCGGACGATATCCAGCTGGCTGGTCAGGTACTCTCGTTCGGCGTGCAGGGCCTTGCGGAAGTCCCCGGTCAGGTCGACGGGGATCTTCTCGATGTGCCCGGCGGCAACGGAGGCGGCGGCGTCCAGGTCGTTGAGTCGCTGGGTGATGACCTCGCGGGTGTGCTCGTCCCGCTGGATCATCTCATCCCGGAGATGAGAGGCGGCGACCTCGTACAGGGCCGGCAGGTCCCGGAGCCGTTCCCAGATCCGGGTGCGGTCGGCGTCGGCGGCGTCCAGCCGGGTTTCCAGGGTCTCGCGGAGCGCCTGCAGCTCTCGCCGGAATACCCCGGTGGCCCGCTCGACTGCCTCGGTGGTGAGCGTGGTCGGGTCGGGGACGGGCACCCAGCCGCCGCCGGGAGTGCGCCCGGGACCGCCGCCGTACGCGCGCTCGTCCTCGCCGTCAGCCATCGCCCGCTCCCCTGAGACTGGGACAGTGATCCCGGCTCCAGGACGGCCGCGGGTACGCCTGGTTCTATTGTGCCCGGAGCGGCAGGGTGCTACGGGTAGGCCATGATCTCGGTGTAGGCGACCGGGGACGCGGGAATCTGCACGGGCGCGGCGGTGCCCGCCTGGTTCGCCGCGATCCGCCATGTCCGCCGGACCGTGACCGTGGCCTGGATGGCGGCCTGGGTGACGCCGAGCAGCGTGCCGATCGTCGTGCAGATCGTGTTGAGCGCGGCCCTGATGTTCGCCTCCTCCGTGGTCTGGTCGAACCAGGAGGAATCCGTCACCACGTTGAACAGGTCGACGGCCGGGTCGGGCTGGGTACGGCCGGTGTCGAACGTAAACAGGAACTGCACCGGCTGCGGGACCGAGAACATCACCGTCCCGCCGCCCGCGGTGGTCGGCGCGAACGTGCACGCGTAGGTGACGCTGGATACGTGCGTGGTAGTGCCCAGCGCGGGCAGGTTCGTGGTCACCATATTCTCCTGGCATGCGGTTAGTTCCTGCGGGTCAGCCTGGTGGTGTAGGTGGTCAGCGCCTGGCCGGTACTGGTGGCCCCCCAGCTGGCGTACGCCTGGAGCGTGTGCGCGCTGGTCGTGTCGAACGCCTTGCCGGGGCCGACCGCTCCCACCGGGGTCTGGTTGCCGATCGAGGCCGTGTTGTTGCCGAAGTTGGTGGCGGTTATGTAGAAAACGCCATCGGACGCGGTGTTGGCCGTCCCCCCGGCTCCGGTCGTGAGAACGGTCAGCCGGAACCGGATCGTGTACCCGAATCCCTTGCCCGCGGTGATGCCGGCACCGATGATCCCGCTGCCGACAGTGAACGCGCCGCCTATCTGCACTCCGTCCGAGAACAGGGCGAAGTTCAGGTTCTGGCCGGATGTCCCCCCGGTGGCGGTCCCGTCGATCTGGATCTCGAACTCGCTGTTCTGGTTGCCCTCATTGGCGAAGTAGGCCAGCGGCGCGGAGATGATCGTGTTCGTCGCGGTGTTCCCGACCGTGAACTGGGATACGTTCGTCCCGGAGCGCTGCAGGATCGAGTCTGACCCGGATTGCGACAGGTACCGGGGACGCCCCGCGGTGCTGGAATACAGGACGCTGGCACCGGTCACGGCGGTCGGCCCGGATGACTGGTTGTCCAGGACGATGCCGCCCAGGTGGACTTCCAGGCCCTGGGCGTAGGCATTGCTGAACCCGTCCGTGCCCGCTGCCCCGGATACTGACACGATCAGGTTCCCGGTCGCCGGGGACCCGGAATAGGCCAGGAACTCCCCCGACGCGCCGTCCGCGATGATGGTCGCGCCCGTGATGGTGGTGCCGTTGACCACCCCGGCGATGATGATCCCGGCCGCGATCTGCGTCGCGGTGATCGTCCCGGCGAGGATCTGGGTCGCGGTGATCGTGCCCGCGTTGATCACGGCCGTGCCGTCCCAGGTGATCGGCGTCCACGCGCCCGCCGCCCACTGGCTGAGCTGGTTGCCGCCGGAGGAGTTGATCCACTGGTCGCCGTTCTTCCCGCCGGTCAGCGTGCCCGTGCTCATGACCGAGCTGGCGGCCGGGGTGAAATGCACGGTGACGTTGCCGCCGGCCGGCGAATCGACCGAGGTGATCGTGAACGGGCCGCCGAGGCCGCCGGAGTTGGTGAACGTATCCCCGACCGCGATGGGAAGCGACTGATCCTGGGTGCAGATGAAGTAATTGACGTCCGCCGGGGTCCCGGAAACGGCGAACGTCCAGTCATATGGCGTGGCCGGGCCGATGATCTGGAGCGTGCCCCCGATCGTGCGCGCGGTGATCGTGTTGGACAGGGCGGTGGCGGGCACGGACCCGGCCCCGAGCTGAGCCCCGGACACCGAGCTGCCCACGGAACTGCCGGCGGCAACGGCTCCGGCCGGGACCTGGGTGACTGAGAACACGCCGGGGGAGAACGCGGTCTCGAACGGGGCTTCGTTGATCGTGTTGTAGTCGATGGTCCAGCCGGGTATCTCGCCGCCCATCCGCTCGGTATAGCCCCAGATGAGCTGTTTGGCGGTGCCGCCGCCGAGGTAGCCGGGCAGGGACGAGACGGACAGGTAGTCCCCGATCCGCAGGCCGGGAACCGAGGCGAAGAACGGGGCTGCCTGGGCACGCTGGAAGTTGAACGTGACGACCGGGAAGCGCAGGTCATCGACGGTGCCCTCGAACAGGAGCTGCTGGGCGATGGCGTTGACCTGGGCGTGCGTGCTCGCGTTGATCGTCTTGGACCTGGAGTACCCGCTGCCCACCCCGTTCGGCGGCGGCAGGACGGAGATGGCCCCGGAGGTGAGCTGAGCCAGCGCCGCGTAGCCGTCCCAGTTGGTGACCATCCACTGGTTGACGACGAGCTGGTCATCGTACGTCGGGACCAGCGGGGCTCCGAGCACGCCGGCGGTGAAGGCGAACGACACCGCGGCGGACTGGTTCTGCATCGAGGCCAGCGTCCGGTAGCCGAGGCCGAAGGTGTCTCTTGTCTCGTACAGCAGCCCGCCGTCCGCGTCCTCGATGCTCTGCAGGACGCTGGCCATCGTGCCATCGGCCTGCGGCCCCATCGCGGCGCCGCCGGATCCGATGACCGTGGCGGGAATGTTCGACTCGGCGCACAGCCGGCTGAACCGGGTCACGGCGCCTTCCCCGGCGTTCCCGCCGATCGCGAAAGCAGAGGAAACCAGGGTGGGCACCGCGTAGAACACGCCGAGCTGACCGCAGGCGGTGTCGGTCAGCCGGCCCTGGCCGTTGAGCTGGACCTGGGTGACCGCCGCGATCGAGCTGGCGGCGCGGGTGCCGGTCACCTGGTCCAGCACCGACCCGGCGCCCGGCTTGATGATCCGCAGCGCCCAGTTGATGCTGCCGCCGCTCGGGGTGATCTCCACGCTCACCAGCACCGGGACCCCGTTGACCTTGGTCGTGACGGTGCCGGAGAACTGGGCAGTGCCGCCGGCTGAGGTCAGGTACCCGGCGATATGAAGCTGGTTGGCGATCAGCGAGATATCGATCCGGCCGATGGTGCCGCCGGACAGGATCTTGCACAGCTCGGATCCGGCCGCGTAAGTGATGCCCGTGCTGTCCCCGGCGGCCGGGACGCTCAGCGCGAACTGGACCACGTTGTTCGTCGGCGTAGCACCCGAGGAGACATTCCCGGCCAGCCGGGCGGTGTTGAGCTGGGGGATCGCGTTGGACCCGGCGAAGCTGGTGTTGTCGGCGGCGTAAGACGGCGTGCCGGTCGCTATGAAGTTGGTCCCGGTGCCCTCGGACAGCACGAACCCGGTGGTGTTGGTGCCGTCTTCCATGGCCCAGTACGCGGCCGGGACCAGCGTGCCGGTCTGCAGGCTGACGTACCGCGCGTAGGCGCTGCCGATATTCGCCTGATTCGCCGAGATGCGCCGCCAGATCCCGGATGCGGTGACCTGCACGAAGGTGTCCCGCTGGCTGATGTCGAAGCTGGGCGGCCAGGAGGCGATCTCCCCGGAATACCGGTACTGGCTGTAGGCCACCCCTGTCAGGCTGGTCGCGTTGACCGACACGCGGATCTGGGTGTTGCGGACGATATACGGGTAATAGGCGCCGCTCGCGTTTTTGGGCGTGAACCGGCCGTCGTTTCTCAGGGTGAGGGTGAGCTGGGACGCGGTGATGCTGGCCGATTCGTCAGCGCGGCCCATGTTCGAGATCGTGATGAGATCCCGGAGCATCACGTAGACGGTGATGTCGGTCCAGACTGAGTTCAGGCTCAGCTCGACCTTGACGCCGAGGGGGTTGGGGGGCTTGCCGGGAAACGTGGCCATCGGCTAGTGACCCTGCGCCCGCTTGACCGCCTGGCTCAGCCTGCCCGTCCGGGCCATCTTGTTCGCGGTGCGGACGTACCAGTCTTCCAGCTCGGCCTGGCTGCCGACCGGCCCGTTCACGGTCAGGTGCAGGTGCATGTCCCCGCCGCCGCCGGGCAGGACCGTTTCCGTGCGGCCCGACCCGTTCCAGCCCAGGGTGCCGGATGGCCACAGGCCGCCCTTGTCGAACGTGAGCACCCCGCCGGGCACGGAATGCGACGGGCCGAGGTTGCCCGGGTTCCACGGCGGGTTGGGCGGATGCGCCGTCCCGCCCCCGCCGCCGCCCGGTGCCGGTACCGGCGTGCCGGACAAAGTGCTCAGGGCGGCCAGGAACCGGCCCAGGTCACGCGCCCACAGCGGGTGCCCGCCCGGCATCTTGGACAGGCCCTTGTCGGCTGCGGTGCGCATCTCGGCCCGCGCTTCCGCGCCGAGATGCGACAGGCTGGCCCTGGTGAGCCCGGATCCGGCCAGGGCCGCGTACGCGGCCGTCTCAGCCGCCTGCCGTTCGGCCAGGGTACCCAGTTCGCCCAGGACGGACTTGGTGCGGTACTTTGCCGGGCCGATGGCGAAGGAATGCCCTAGCCCGAAGTACTTGGCCCGCTCGCCTTTCTGCGCGGCGGCCAGGGACTTCCGCAGCGCCGCGATGCCGGCCGCCGTCGCGGGCAGCGCGCCGGCTGTACCGCCGCCGGCCACGGTGCCGCTCGCCGTCGCGGACAGCTGGCTGAGGTACTTCCGCAGGTCCGCTGCGAACCCCGGGTGGCCGCCCGGCGCCTTGGACAGCGCCTTATCTCCCGCTGTGCGCAGCTCAGCCCGCGCCTCCGCACCGAGATGGTGCAGGGCACTGGTAGTGAGCCCGGCCCCGGACAGGGATGCGTACGCGGCCTGCTCGGCAGTCTGCCGCCTGGCCAGGGTGGCCAGTTCATTCATGACCGACCTGGTGCGGTACTTCGCCGGCCCGGTCGCGAACGCGTGCCCCAGCCCGGAGTACTTGGCGCGTTCCCCGGCTTGCTCGGCGGCCAGCCTTGCGCGCAGTGCGCTCGTGGTACCGCCGCCCGCCATTCCCGGAATCCCGGGACCAGCGGGGGCATGCCGGGAGAAAGGCGCCCGCTGCCCGGCGATGCCGCCAGCCGCGTAGGTCAGGCCCGAGGCGATCAGAGCGCTGGCCACCGGATCCGACACCCACGGCAGGTACCCCGACGAGTTGTATTTCGAGACGGCGTTCTCTGCATTGATGAACGGGTCGAATATGTTGCCGGCGACAACCTGCCCGAGGATCTGCCACAGCCCGGATGCACCGGACGCGTTGAACGCCCGCGGGTTACCGCCGCTTTCCGCGAGGGCGATCCTGCCCATATTGTTCGCGGCCCGCGGGTTGCCCCCCGCCGCGTCCCACAGCGCTTCCAGCTGCGTAAGGGAATACAGCCCGGTAACCCCTGCCGGGGCAGTCCCGCCGGATCCGCCCGGGAACCCGCCCGGCGGCGTGCCGGTGAACAGCAGCGGCAGCCCGGTGAGGGCCATCATCTGCGGGCCGATCCCGCCGCCCTGGGAGACCACACTGCTAGCATTAGCCACAATAGCAACATGACCAGGATCGGGGCCGCCCGGCGAGCTGTGATAAAAGGCCAGGCCACCTGGCGTCGGGGCACCTACCTTGACCCATGCGCCCTGGGCCTCGCTAGTACGGGGTGCCCTGATACCGAAATGGCCGTAGACGGCTTGCGTGAACCCTGAGCAGTCTGCTCCGGCCGGGCCGAGAGAGGTTCCGCCCCACACGTACGGGATCTTGCCGATGAACGACTCGGCGAACTTGACGATGCCGCCCGCGCCGCTCGCGGCAGCGGCAGCTTTTTCTACCGCTGCCTTCGCCGCGGCCATCGCCTCGGTGATGCCGGCCGCCACCGCCCGGCCCGCGTCCGCCCCGGCGATCTGGCCCGCCGTCCCCGGAACGCCGGCGAGCATGGATCCCAGGCCGACGAAGCCGCCGCCGGCGAATCCAGGGATCCTGCCGCGCAGGTTATCCACCGCACCGGAACTGACTATGTTCGCGGGCACGATCAGCTCGCCCTTAGATGCCCGGATCAGCACGTCGTCGGCGGTCGGCCCGGTACCCTGATTGACGTACAGGCCTTGCGCGGCGTGGAACCGGATATTGCCGGACCCGAGCGCCCAGCCGGATCCGGTGATCGCGATCTCCCCGGTACCGTTGGCCGTCGCGATGATCGTGACGGTCGTGCCGTGCATCTTGTCGATATTCGTTTGCAGGCCCTGGACAAGAGCGGTAGCGTCCTTAGCGGACAAGCCGGCATTCACCAGGTCCTGGATCAGCTTGTTCCGCGCGGACTTGCCTGCGTCGGTGTTCTGCTGGTTGGTCCTGATCATCTGGTTGTAAGTCGCCAGGTCTGCCTGTCCTGTCTTGGCGTTGTTGCTGGCGCCGAGGATGTCGCTGATCAGCTGCGCGCGAGCTGACGCCGCCTGGCTGGAATCGATGCCGTTGGCGAGGACCGCGGCGGTGTAGTGGGCCACGTCCGTGGATGCGGTGCTGGCGTTGACCCCGGCGTCGGTCATGTCCTTGATCAGCTGATCCCGCGCGGAATGAGCCTGGCCGGAATCGACGCCGTTACCGCGGATCGCGTCGGTATACGCGCTAATACCAGCGCCGGCCGTGTCCGCGGCTTTCTGCTGCCGCTGGAAATCGCCGACGATCGCCTGGGTAACGTTGCCGGAAACCTGAGTGCTGCCGAGCAGGCCCGCGTTGAATATCGCGATCGCCGCTGGCATGGAGATGCCGAGCACCTTGGCCAGGGTGGCCTCGATCTGCCCGGCCGTGCTGTTGGAGGCGAGGCCGGCCTTGATGATGGAGTCGGTCAGCGTTCTCTGGGCGGTGTTCGCCTGGCTGGATCCCTTGCCGTACTGGGCGATCGCCGTGCCGTACCCGGCGGCGGCCTTAGCCACCCCGTCGTAGGCCAGGATCGCGCTGTTGATATCCCCGATCAGCTGGTTGGCGATGACAGCGCCCTGACTCTGCATCGCCCCGGTAAGCAGGGCTTCCTGGACTGTGGCCTGGTTGGTGACGTCCTTGACCTTCTGGGTGGCCCCGGCAGTGTCGCCCAGCATCTTGTTCGAGATGCCCAGGTACTTGTTCATCGCCTGCAGGGAGACAGGTCCCTGGTATCCGGCTTCCTGGGCCAGCGCGATCAGCTGCGCGGTGGCTTCCTGGCTTCCGACCGCGTATTTCTCCATCGGCGCGATGGCAGCGGCGACACCCTGGTTGAACAGGTTGCCGGCCACGCCCGCGGTACGCCAGGAGGAGAACAGCTTGTCGATGTTGACGACCTGATCCCCGAACGCCTGGTTGAGCGCGACGCCGGCCGGGGTCAGCGAGTCGATGGCCGCCTGGGAATCCTTGTAACTCACTCGCAGTTTGCCCAGGCGCAGGATCAGGTTCCCGGAATGGTCGTCCAGGGTAGAGAAGCCCTGCGCCACCGTGTCAAAACTGCCCTGGGTCCCGGTGACGTCGCTGATGAAACTGCCCCAGGCCTGGTTCAGCTTCTGCACGGCGGCGTACTGGTCGGTGACGGTCCGGCCGAGCACGTCCAGGTCGTTACCGAGAACCCCGGCCTGGATGCCCATCGCCTGGTATGCGGCAATCGTGGAGTTGACCTGGATGAGCGCCTGCGCCCAGTGCACGGCGTTCGTGTCGGTGATCTGGGTGGTGGTGATCCCGGCGGCATTGAGGATGCCGAGCGCGGCGGTGTTGCCGCCGTAGGTCTTGGACAGCGCGCCGACCCGGCCATTCACCAGGGCGGCCTGGGCGTTTACCTGCTGCAGGCCCTGCTGGTACTGGAAAGCGGACAGCTGCGCCTGCTGGTAGGCCCTGTTCGCGTTCCCGCCGGCCCTCGCGGCGGCCAGCTGCTCCACGCTGTTCGCCTTCGTGGTCTTGGCGAGTCTGACGTTAGCGGCGGCCAGCTGGGCGGCGGTAGACGCCTGGGCCTGCTGGATCACGGTTACCACGTTGGACAGCGGCGCGTTCTGGATCGTCTGCTGCATGGAGGCGTTGAACTGCTGCGCGGCGTCCTTGCTCGTGACCAGCCAGTACACCAGGCCGCCCAGGGCCACGGCGGCAGCCGCCACCCAGATCATCGGGTTGGCGGCCAGCGGGGCCAGCGCCGCGGCGAAACTGGCCGAGGCCCCGTCCGCGACGATGATCGATTCCACGTAGCCGGCCAGGGCCAGCCCGATGCTGACCAGGGTCGACCCGAAGGCCTTCAGCGCGCCTACTCCGGCCAGCACGGACCCGGCGGCGAAGGTGACGAATTGCTTGGCCAGGTTGGCGACGGCGCCGATGAACGCCAGCGTCCCGGTGACCGCGAGCCCGGTGTAGAGGATGTAGCCGTGCAGCAGCAGCACCCACTTGAGTACCGGGATGGCGGCGGCCGAAGCTGTCTCCAGGATCTTGGTGAAGTCGTCCCCGATGGTGAGCAGCCCGGCGGCGAACCCGGGAATGGCCCGGAAAAGATTGCCGAAGATCCCGAACAGGTTGCCGATGGAATCGCCCAGCTTGGACGCGTCGGTGATGGCGGTCTTCCAGAAACCGCTGAGCTGGGTAGTGCTGGTGCCCAGCTTGTTGCCGGCCGTGACGGCGTACACCATCCGGGCGGCGAGCTGGTCGATCACCGTGCCGGTCTGCTTGGCTACCTGCGCGAATGTCCCCGTCCGGGAGTTCATGACGGTCAGGGCGTCACCGAAAAGCTGGTAGACCTGGGGCCGTACCGCGTTATGCAGGTTCTCCATGGCCCGGGTCAGCGGCGGGACGGACTGGCCGGTAGCGTCCATCACGGTGTGCACGGCGGTCATCCGCCGCTGGATTTCCGTCGCCGCGTCAGAGGCCGCGATGGCGAAGGCGCCCACGGCCAGGCCCGCCGGGATCCAGACCGCGGCGACTTCGATAACCGCGTCGGCCAGCACGTGCCAGACCGCGACGGACGTGGCGACCATCGGCAGTACCCGGTTGAATATGCCGCCGAACAGCGCGATGTTCCGGGTCAGGAATCCCCAGCCGGTACCGGTTCCGGTGAGGGCGGCGCCGAGCGCGCCGAGCGCGGCATCGCCCTTGACCGCGACAGGGGTTAGTTTCTCTACGGCCGCCTCGATGCCGAGCAGCCCGGCTTCGGCGGTCAGCAGCTTGCCGGTGTCGATGCTGGCGCCCAGCTTGATGTCCGCTGCTTTGTGGGACAGGTCCGCGATCGAGGCCTCGGTCGCGGTGATCGCGGCGGTGATGGCCTTGGAGTCCGCGTCCAGCCGGATGACTTCAGCACGGGACCGGAGCACTTTCAGCTCGGCCTCGATCGCGTAGATCTTGGTAAGCGCACGGTCGATATCGACATCGGCGGTCAGCTTATCCAGGCTCTTGCCGAGGTGGAACGCCTGTGCTTCCAGGGCGGCGATCTTCGCGACGGCGGCCGTGCTGTCGGCGTCCATCTTCAGGTCACTGGCAGCCAGGCGCAGCGCTTCCAGCTTTGCCTTCTCCCTGGCGATAGAGGCGTCCAGCTTGGTGGTGTCCGCGGTCATCGTGATAGCAGAGACAGCCTTGGCCAGCGCGGCCAGCTTGGCCTGCAGCCGGACGATCACGGCTTCGGCTGCCTTATCGTCGGCGCCGATCCGCAGGTCGGACAGCCTGGCGGCGACGGCCTTCATCTTGGCCTGCAGGCCGTCAATCGTGGCGATCGCGCTCCTGGCGTCCGCGCCGACCGGTACGGTCACTTTCATCCCGGCGATAGCGCGCTTGATCCCGGCGTCGGTTTCCGCCCGGAAGTACTTAGTCTCCGGGCTGACCACGAAGAACACGTCGCCGAGTTTGCGGCCGGCCATAACAACTCCAGCGAATTCATGCCGGTCGTGAGGAACGGGTAGGTTCTCGACATCTGCTCAGCCGGGTATTCCAGGAAGGCGCCCGGGTCGAAAGGCGCATTCACGCCCCCGTACAGGCCGCCGCGGCTGCCGGTAACCGGGCCGTGCACGCGGATGCCGGCCTTGGTGAACCCGGGCGGCTTAGCGGTGCTGTTATGCCCGGCCCGGCTGCGGCGGATCGGGACCACCGCGCGGGCCACGGCCGCGCCGCGCTCGCTCAGCTCGGCGATCAGCTCCCCGACCGGCCCGACCGGGGAGTGCAGCAGGTCATACAGCGCGGCATCGTCCCACGCGATATCGCCGGCCATAACAGCACGCCCGCCAGGATCAGGCACGCGAGCACGACCGCGACGAGGATGCCGCCCGCGGCCAGGCCCAGGAGCCCGTACAGCAGGCACCCGAGATGGCGGCCGAAGTCATCCACTACCGGAACTCCTCGTCCTGGCTGCCCAGCGGTGCCATGACCGGGGCATCCGGGTCCGCGAACTTCATGCCCATCGCCTCCTGGTGCTCGCGCAGCGCCCGCATCGCCTCGGCCTCCGGGCTCTCGGCCATGCCGATCTCGAAGTCCAGCTCCTCCAGCTCCTGGTCGCTGCGGCCCTCGGTCAGGATCGAGTAGGCGACGTTGCAGCACTGCCGGACGGTCAGCGCCTCGATCCCCTGGCCCGACGAGCGGAGGAGCGTGCCATCGAGGCGTCCCGCGTGCTGCGCCGACCAGCCGAGGAGGGTGAGGGCGGCTCGGTAGGGCGGCCCGAGATCAGCTCGATCGCCCTGGTGATGACGTCCAGCAGGTCGTCGGCGTCAGCCTTGGCGTCGATGGCGTGCTGCTCGAACCTGCGCCAGTCGCCCGGGTCGGAGTCCTTGCACGCGCGCTCGTCGTCCGCCTTGCAGGCCTTGCAGTTCCCGCAGCCGGGCTGGCCGGGATAGATGCAGTCCTTCAGCATCGAGTACATGGCGGCCAGGGCACCCGGGTCGGACGTGCTCATGTCCGCGTGCGCGGAGAACTTGAGCATCGGCATCAGGCCGATCCTGTCGCTGATACGGAACCGCTCGCCCATGAATTCCACGGTGCGGTCCGAGGTGACGATCGTGCCCTCGGTGACCTCCACCTCGGCGGCGGGCGGCGGCTGCGGTACCCCGGCGCCCGTGCCCTGGATCCTGGCCAGCTCGGCGTCGAAATCGATGTCCAGCCCTGCTTCCTCGGGCATGGCTGCCTCCTCTCACGAGACGGGGGCAGCTCCCGTGCGCAGCGGGCCATGCCAGAAACGGGGAACCGGGGCGCGGCTTCCCACGTTCCGCGCCCCGGGACTTGTCAGGTGCCCGGCAGGCCGTAAACCGGGTACCGCTGGATCCGGCTGGCCGCGTTCCAAGTGCTCTTGAGTGATACGGCTGCGGCGACACCACCTGCGAGTGAATAATCGGGCAGGACAGTACCAAAGAAATATTGGGGCACTGGTGACATCTGAGCGGCCAGGTTGGACGGGTAGAGATAGAAGTTTCGCGGAAGGCCGTCTGTAGCCGCGACGTACGTCTGAGCAGTCGCGGTGTCGTAGAACCCCGTGAAGTCTCCCGATGCGTCCGGGAGTCCCGCAACGTAAATGAGGTTCGAGTCGAGCATGGCGGTAACATCAACTTTCGCGACGGTGAAGTTGATGCTCCAGTCACTCAGGAACGCCATGGGGCTCGCAACAGGGTTTGCGCCACCAATGCCGTCTACAGAAACGTACGCCACTCCGTTACGTCCGTGAATGCGGGACAACTGTGCTCCCTCTAAGGAACAGTAGGGAGCCGGCTCCACATCCGTACGCCTGGTGGGCAGCTACGGGCCTCGGCAACGTCGGCATCAGTTTAAGTTGCCTAGTTCATGAACTCCCGGATCCCAATCCTGTATCCTGGGAAAGTCGAGGCCCGGCCCGTGCTGGAGCGGCAACGCTCATTACGATGCAGCACGGTACGGGCCTCATGTGCGCAGGCAGGGAGCAGTGGCTGCCGGTACCCCGGTACGCCGGCTTCTACGAGGTGAGCTGCTGCGGTCAGGTGTACTCGCTGCCGAGGGCGGCCACGGCCGGCGGCCTGCTCGCGCCGCAGCTGAACAGCAAAGGCTATCGGGTGGTAACGCTTTCGAAGTACGGCCGGATCACGACAGTGACGGTAGGGAGCCTCGTCCTGCGGGCGTTCCGCGGGCCGGGCAGCGGCCGGAGAGCGAGACACGGCCCCGGCGGCAAGACCGACGACAGCCTGGGTAACCTGGCCTGGAGGTGATCACATGATCAGGCTGCGGATCGTCCTGGACCCGATCGCCCGGCCTTCCCCGCCGCAGGATGTCTGGGGAAACCTGTACCAGGCCGCCGCGGACGCGAGCTGCGTCGTCGTGCAGGACACCCGGGAATTCACGGAACATATCCGGAGGGCAGCCGGGGCGATCAGGCTGCTGAGCAGCATCCCGCCGCTCAGTATCGATATCAGCGGCACGATAGCGGATGAGGGCCTGAACGCCATGCTCGGGCTGCCCCCGGAGAGATAACCCTCAGATCCTGTCAAGCAGCTGGAGCAGGCGGCGGGCGTTCGCGGTGAACGTCCGGTCCGCGATCGCAGCGCGGGCCTGGGCAGCTCGTTTCTCCCGTTCGCGGTCGTGCGCTAGCCACCAGCGCAGCTTCCCGCTCGCGTCTTCCGGACCGGTGAACGTGGGCAGCATAGACAGCACCTCGTCGCCCTCGGGCCGGGGATCCCGGAGGAAGAATAGCTCCGTGGCGGCCAGCTCGATCTCCCGCGGCCCCATCGCCCAGGCGGTGCCGTCCCAGTTCTCGGCCTCGGCGGTTTCCCGCCGGTAGAAGTTGAGGCCGGCTTTCGCGTGCCGGTACAGCCTGGCCGCCTCGGTGTTGTCGACGCAATCGGGGTTGCCGACCCCGGACCCGATGAACGGCGCCAGCGGGCTGCCCGGGTCGACCGAGCCCCAGTCGGCTCCGCCGATCAGCACGTCAAGCCCGGCCAGGTCCATCTTCTCGAAAAACTCCACCCGGCTCCGGAATGCGGTGCCGATGAAGCACAGGTCGCTGACCAGTTCCGGGTTGCGCGGTCCCCGCCGGGGATAATGCACGGAAGGCCGGTAGGCGTGCGGCATGTACTCAGCCGGGGTCACTTTCCTGAACGATTCCAGGTTCGTGGGGTCATTCAGCAGGTTCAGGTGCGCGAGCTGCCCGCGGGTCAGCTGCTCGTTGTCCTGGTAAATAAGGCGATTCTGTATTCAGGATGACTAGCTTGTGCTTACGGCTGCGCAGTAGCTCGTAAGTAGCGGCATTGAGAAAGAACCCGCTGATAAACAAGATGGCATCGGGCCAGAAAGTATAACAGGCATGACTCAATCCCTGCATAGCAGCAGCAAAAGCCTGCTCCTGAGTCATCGCCTGGCGCACGATCGGGTGCCCGGTTTCATCCTCTTCCCCGCTGTCGATCAGGGCCAGCGAGTAGAAAATGAGCCTGTCGTTGGGTAAAAGATTGTATCCGGCCACTTCACAACCCATTTCTTTCAGGCCTTCGGTCCAGCCCGCATAAACATCTGCTACGGAAAAATCGGGTCCTGGGTGACAAATCAGAACACGCACTTAGCATCACCTCCCTCCGTGAAACGAGAGAGGCTGGCTCCAGAAGGCCGCAGCCGCGGGTAACATCCAGGTATCAGCCCGGCCGTGCCGTCCAGGGCAGCGACCGGGCCACCTGACGCAGATTGGACCTGCGCTGTGAGCTATCTTAGCGAGCCCGAGCAGTGGCGGGCGATTCCTGGCCTTGAAGGTTTCTACGACGCCTCTAGTCACGGACGTATCCGCAGCCTTCCCCGGCCCGGTACGCGCGGGGGTATCCGCAAAGCCTATCCAAGCGGCGAATATGAGCGCCTGATGGTTCTCCTCAGTGTCAACGGAGAGAGTACCAACTGTTATGTCGGCACCCTGGTTGCCCAGACCTGGATCGGGAAACGCCCGCCAGGACACCAGGTCTGCCATGGTCCAGCAGGGCAGACCGACTGCAGCCCGGACAATCTCTACTACGGGACGCCAAAACGCAACCAGGAGGACCGCTGGCGGGACGGCACGGAACCCGCCGGCGAGCAGAACGGCCGTGCCAAGCTGACCTGGAAACTTGTTGAGCAGATCCGGGCACGGAATGCTGCCGGGGAGTCTCAGGCCAGCCTGGCACGGGAGTTCTGCATGGGAAAGACGACGATCGGAATGCTCGTCCGGGGCGAAACCTGGGTAATTCAGGCTGTTGCGCCTTCGTAGTCGTACTTGTCCTGAACAGCCTCGTTACCAAGCATCAGCCCGGCCGCGGTCCACAGCAGCGGGACCCGGGCCAGCCGCTCATCAATAGCCCGTGATGATCGTCAGCTGGTCGCGCTCCGGCGGGGCCGAGACGGTGTGCCAGAGCAGCATCATCAGCGGATCCAGCGCGGTCCGGTACGGCAGGCCCGGGTTGCGCGCGTTAACCTGGGCGACGAACTCCTCCGGCGGGATCAGCGGGGGCTCCACCTAAAGCCCCTTCGCCGTGAGCCACGCCTGGATGGCCCTGGCGGCGCGCTCGTTCGATCCCGTGTGATGCCCCTGCGCCCAGTTGGAGACGGTCCTGGCCAGGGCATCGTCGGCGGGATCTGTGTCCGGGCCGGGGTTCGGCGGCGTGGGGACAGGAGCCGGCGGTACTGGCACGGGAACAGGGACGGGTACCGGAGCGGGTGCAGTCAGCGGCAGCGAGACGGTGGCGTCGCCTTGCTCGGCCAGCAGCCGCTCCAGGGTGGCGTAGCCCATGGAGAAGCTGCCGTTGACGCCGAATGACGTGCCCCAGCTGTTGTCGAAGTGCAGGAGCCGGGCGTCGGTGTCCTTGCCCCGGCACAGGAACTCGTGGCCGCCGCGGACCTGAGCGCCCGCGCTGATGACCACCAGGCCCGAGCTGTCCGGTGAATCCATCGAGTCATACCAGTTGGCGCCGATGCCGACCGGGCCGGCCTCCAGCGCGTCGAGCACGTCAGCCAGGCTGAAGCAGTGCAGGTACCCGGCGATCAGGCCGAGGTTCTTCGCGGCCTGGGCAGCGGACGGCCCGGACGATCCGTTGTCGTTCGGCGGGTACGGGCCATCCCCGTCGATGGTCTCGGCCATCGAGTAGATCCTGACCGCCAGCGCTTCGTCCAGCACCGGGTAGCCGCTGCGCAGGGCGGCGAACAGCGGGTCGGTGCCGAGCGCGCCTGCTTCCTCGTTACCGGTGCAGTTGTGTACGCCGACACCTTCGGCAACATAGGAGTGATCGCCTTCCACGGTCAGGTCATAAACCGGTCCGATGTAATCCTCCAGCCGGATCTCGCGAACCTTCCGCCAGACATGCTGATCATCCTGGGTGCTGTAATTCCGGGCGTTCAAGCCCGATGTAGCTACTTCCCAGCGCCACTGCCGGGTCCGAGCAAACCCGTTAACGACTGGCGGGGTATGGCGGATGACTGGCCGGTAGCCGAGAGCCTGGGCAATGTCGTACATGGCCAGGGCAAGATCGTGGCTGATCGTGATCCCGGTATGCTCAGCGGCATCCTTCTTACGGTGGCCATCCCCATCTCGCCAACCGGACAAGACTGCCTCCAGAAATTCCGGCGGGCCAGAAGTCAGGTCAGGGTGCAGGCGTTTGAGTCCCGCACCGTTCCCGCATAGCGATGACAGGAGCCGTGCCCATCCGGTGCCGTGCACGCTGACCTTGTGACCGTGGTGCTCTGGCAGGTCCCGCCGGGAAGCCTGGACACCGTAGGCCGACATGATTGAGGCAATCTCGTCACCTAGCGTGGGTTTCTCATTCAGGTGCAGGGAGAAGACCACCTTGGCTTCATCGATGTTGCCCTCTGCCAGAAATAGCCCGATAAGCCGCCCGAATGCCGGAGTTAGCTCGATCTTTTCCGGGATGATGTGACTGCCTGCAGTTAGCCCGCGGCGTCCGGGAAGCCCCTGCCAGCGGGTACCCCGGACAACCCGGTGACTTGGCTGAGCAATGTGCCCGGCTGTGACGACATGAGTTGTGTACTGCTCTGGCAAGTACCGAGTGAGGGCTACCTGATCACCGACGCGAAGTTTGCTGACCGGGATGTAACCGCGCTTGGTCAGGACCGGGTGCTCGCGGGTCATGCGCAGGTGACTGTGCCCCCACAAGATCAGGCGGATAAGACCGCCATCCTCGTCTCGGATCATTGTCTGCATGACGCGGCCAGTATTCCCTTCGGCCGTAGCTACGTGCTCACCGAGCCGCACGTCTTCAATGGGCCGTTCACTGCCATCAGCCATTCGTATCCTCACACCCGGAGGATAGCATGACCCGATAGATCCCTGATCGAGGATCGGCGTGTGCCGGGTCCACAGCTGGGAGGTCAGTTCCCGGCCGGCCTGCCGGGGCCACGGGTAGGCCCTGTTCCGGGAATCGTGGTAGACATGGCGGCCGAGCGGCTTGCCCGGGACCGGGTACTCCTCGATCCGCACGCGCTCGACGTGCCAGGCGGTGGTGACCATCACATTCCTCCTACGACGCAGTTAACCCTGGCCCCGAAATACGTCTGGCCGGCGTAATCGATGCGGCCGTAATTCGTAGCCGTGACCGACTGGATGAAATCCACCGTCCCGCCGAGGGTGTTATCCTGCTCGATCGCCATCGGGACCGATCCGGTCACGTCTGTGCTCTTGCCCGCGCCGAGCAGCGCGTCCAGGGCTCGCTGGGTTTTCTCCACCGGGGCGGCATCGGAGATGATCAGCAGGACGATGAAATTGAAATTCAGCGCGCCGTCCATGGTGACGGCATAGGTGATGTACGGGCTGCCGGGCAGCACTACTGCGCAGGGCGGCGTAACGGAATCACGGGCCTGGCCGTCCGCGCGCAGCCCGGTGTACTTCGTGATATTCGCGGCGATCGCGTTCCGGATGGCGATCAGGTTAGCCATGGCCGGCTCCCGGGGGCAGCAGCACTGTCTCGGCGTAGATCGCTTCCAGCTCGTCCCGGCTGATGAAGCAGCACAGCGGCGCGAATCGCTGCAGCGCCCCGGTCAGGTTCTCCGTCTTATGCCCGGCTGCCTCGGCCACGGCGGGCATCTTCACGGCCGCGTCGAACAGCCGCATCATCGCGACCATCGCGCCTTCCGGCCACCGTGCCCGGTACGGCTCCAGATGCCGACCGCACCACAGCGACCAGTCCAGCATGACCGGGGGGCTTTCATCAGCCATAGCCGTTCTCCGGCGGGACCTCATCCGGGCTGAACGTGCCGGCTTCCGGGGACAGCGCGCTGACATGCCGGTGGATTTCGGCGAGCAGGCTAGTAGCCGTCTCGATCCGTGCGGTCATCTCGTTGTTCTGGGTCTGCAGCGCATCCAGCTTGGAGGTTTCGGCGTAGTGCGCCAGGGCCTGCTCTGCCTGCACCCGGTCGGCCCGCTTGGCGGCGATCAGGATCAGCGCGCCCTGCAGCCCGGCCATCATCGACAGGCCCAGGTTCAGCAGGATCCAGGGGTACTTGTCGAACCCGCCGTGAGCCAGCAGGACGGAGTTCAGGATCATCCAGGAGGCCATGAACGCCAGGAACCCGCCGACGAACGCCCAGGACCCGAACGCATTCCGCATGATGTCGGCGGACCGCTCACCGAACGTGAGCTGGCTGCCGGACCGGACATGCGGGTTCCGCGCCCACAGCTGGTGGCCGGAGAAGACCCCGCCGGCCTGATCGCGCATTACCAGGGTGACCCAGCGGCCCAGCGAATGGGAGCGGAAGGCTTCCCGGCGCAGCCGCCGGATCTCGTCTCGTTTCACGGCGAGATCCTGAAGCAGGGCGCGAGCCTCGCCGGCCCGGTCGCCGCGGTCCTGGCGGGTACCCGCGGGAGCCTGCGGCAGGCCGTCCATCGCGTCAGCCTGGGCAAGCAGGCGGTGCTGCTCGGCCGCGGTGTCCGGGGTGAGGTCAGGCACGAGGGCAGGGGCTCCGGTGATGCCTGCCCTGGGTCCGGTTCCTCCGGCCCGCTGCGTTTACCAGTGTGCCAGATATCCGGAGGGAGAGCGCGCCGAGCCGGCTACTCACGCTCCTGCCCGGGGTCGCGATTTTCCGGCTAGCTTCCCGGGCGGCGGTGACTAGTACGTCCCTCCGGCAGCCAGGATAACCCGAGCGAGCGGATTCCCCCGGCAGACGAGGCTACCAAGAGGCGGACCAGCTCGAACGTTTCCTCGTCAGTGAACTTGCCGGTGTCCGCCCACGCCTGGCGCCACTGGGCGTGAACCGAGGCCATCGCGCTGATCGCGCCGGTCATGTCCGGGGTGATGCCCTGGGATGCGCGCAGGAGTTCTTCCAGGCCCGGCAGTTCCGGGTTCTCCCCGCTCTCCGGCTGCTCGTTCATTCAGCCTCCGCGACGTCGCCCGGTTCCCGTTTCCGCTTCCTCTTCCGGGTCGTGAGGATAGCTGCCATCGCCCGGACCATCCACGGCAGTCGTTTCCGCTTGCGACGCCGGGCCGGGCTCACTCCGCCTCCCACTCCAGCCACCAGGCCTCTGCCGGGACGCCGTGCCGGGGCATTACCTGACCCCAGCTCAGCATGCCGTCCGGCCGCAGCAGTACCGCATGGTAGCCGACGCGCAGCTGGATCCCGTAGATCAGGCCGGGCACGGCCGTATCCGGATCGCACCGTTCGAAGTGGGCCAGTCTCGTCTCCGGCCCGGCCAGTCCTTCCGCCGCGACGCGTTCGAGCAGGCCGTCCAGGCTGATCACCCCAGCCCGGTCATGCAGCGCCAGGATGGCCTCGTCCGGGACGAGGATCCCGGTGAAGACGGCCAGGTGCTCAGCCAGCGCGACCGGGCCGCAGGCGGGCAGGCGGTGCAACGAGAAGGCCGGTTCACTTGGAATGAACGGCCCTGGCTCCAACTGGAATTGGGAGTTCAGCGGTGCCGGGAGCCCGGTTGGGCGCAACTGGGGGGCCGGCTTATTGAGGCTCCCGGCTGAACCGAGCATATCCGGGCACGGGGCTGCCACGGCTTTCGGCTTGACTGGCTGCTTGCCTGCCCGCCGGGCTGCCTGGGCCGCGCGCCCGGCCGCGGCGAAGTTCCGGGACGCTGCCTGCTGCTTCCTGCTGCGGGGCGGCGGCTTGCCGGTCTTGGCGATTGCCGCCTGCCGGACCTTAGCCTGGGCCGCGCGCCCGGCCCGCGCGAACGCCTGGCTCGCCTTGACCTGAGCTGGGGAGCGCTTAGCCTTGCGCGGCTGGGCGGCCATGTCACACCCCAACTGAGTGAAGTACCCAGCCTTCGTCTGTAACGGTGAGCAGGGTATAGGCCAGCTCAGGCGCCGCGCCACCCCGGCCGTCCACGATAATCGGCCCGAACGGGGCCTGCTGATAGGTCCAGCCGTGGTAATGCCCGCAGAACATGGCGTCAGCCCGGGTCTTCAGCATGTTCGTCAGCCAGTCCGCGTCGGCACCGCCGCCGGCTTCGGCCATGTTATGCCCGTTAGTGCTTCCATCCGGGAGAACCAGCTCACACGGCGGCATGTGCGCGAAAACGAACTCGAACCGGGCGGTCTTGGCCGCGTTGAACAGGACCTTGGAATCCGGGCTCAGCGACCCGGCCGCGTTATCCAGGCCAAGCAGGGTCACTGAGGGTGCCTGCAGGTCCAGCCGCCAGGTGCGCGGGCAGCCGATCGAGTTGTAATCCACGTCGTGATTGCCCGGGACCGGGAACAGCTTATGCCCGCTAGTCGCGTACCGGGAGGTCACCTGGGGATAGGCCGGATGCAGATCGCCTACCTGAACCACGTAATCGCAGGCGATCAGCGCGGCGTCGAGCACCGCGGCCAGCCGCCCCGGGTCCCCGAACGACAGGTCGCCTACCACGCCGATCTTGACCGCCATGTCAGTCTTTCCTGTTGTCACGGGCCACGACGGTGGCGATACTGCCGCGGAACCCGAACCCGGGCGCGGGCTCGCCGGCCTGCTCAACCTGGGCGCCCGTGGTACTGCGCGGGTCCGTGCCGGGCACGTCGGGAACAGACCGGACCGCTGCCGGGCTGCGCAGCGGGCTGAGGATATCGAGATCGATCAGGGACCAGCCGCCCGCCTGGATGATCAGCCGCCGCCATCCGGCCAGGATCATGATCTTCACCGCCCGCGCCCGCCCCGGCTGCCCGCGCCTGCTCTCGGAATGATCACGGGCACCAGCGCGCTGCAATTCACGGTGGTCAGGATGAACATCAGCCGTCTCCTTTCAGGCGAATGACCACTCCGGGCAGATGGATCCATGCACTATGTTTCTTTACATAGAACAAGCCGAAACGCAAGTCGTGAGAATCGATCAGTATGCGCCGTGTCCGTGAATGCTTCCGGATATGCCTCATACTCCGACCTTACGACGACCTCGCACGTAAGGGCGCAGGTTCTCCACCAGCCACGGGTTGCTCTGGATTCTCACGATGCCGTAGTCGGAGACACCTGCGACGCCGAAAGGCGCGTCTTTCATCTTGAACTCGTCCGCGGCCAGGATCCGGGTAGCCTCGGGGACAGCCGGCGGGATCGCGGGCCAGCCCCACGTCGTCGCGATCTGCACCCGGTTAAGCGGGGCGAACGGCCACAAGAACGGGAAGGTACGCCCGGAGGTGATCACCCGGACTTTCTCATACGGCCGCTGCACCCCGGACGAGCCGGTATTGAACGTGTTCCTGCCCAGGAACAGCTGGTAATCGACATCCTTGACCCAGGCCTGCTCGTAAGTCCCGTCGCCGTCGAAATCGACGTTGAGCGTGATCGCCGTGCCGGGCACGATGTCGTCGACGTTCAGCCGGTAAATGTCATACGGGACGAAAGTGCGCGTCTCGGTGACCCGGTTGAAATGCCGTCCCGTATATTCATTGACCCAGTTGCTTGCCGCAGCGATCGCGGTCTGGCAGGCGTAATCGTCGGTATTGTCGGTGATGCCGAGACGGTCCTTGAATTCCTCCAGGCCGATGTACCACAGCTGGGACGTGCTGAACGGCAGGACCCGCCAGGTGACCGGCTGGACATCGGAAACCGCCCCGGTGCCGATCCACCCGGCACCCCACAGCCCGTCAACCCCGGCGATGGCCGGCGAGCACGGCACGGCCAGCGTGTACTTGCCGGTGCTCACCTTCACGATATCGGCGGGCAGCGTCCCGGCGTAGGAGTGCGTGACCACGGTGGCCGCCGGGTCGGTGATGACGCAGGATACCGTGGTCGGGTCAGCCGGGACTCCTGCGGCGTTGGTGAACGTGTTGGCGATCAGGGCCACTTCGTTCACGTTGTCGTAGAAGACGGTCGCCGTCACCCGGGCTCCTCACGCCGGAACCCCGCACGGACCGTCTGACCGCGGCTGGCCTGTCATCAGGATACGCCGGAAGACGATCCGGCGGTCTCGGTCACGCTGGCGGACATGCCCGCGGCTTCGGTCACGGCTGCCGCTGACTGCACGGGCCGGGTCACGCCGTACGCGGTGCTGAAGCCCTTGATCTGGGGCGGGTGCGTAGTGCCGAGCGCGGTCAGCAATCCGGCCGCGGCCAGGGTCGTCCCGGCCAGCTGGGCAGCCCCGGCCGTCAGGATCCCGGTTCCGGTCAGGATGGCGGTGGCCCGCAGTGCCGCGAGCGTGGCAAGCGACCCGGTGCCAGACAGGGTAACCGGGACGAGAATCGTGCTGAGCGAGGCGTTCAGCGTGCCCTGGCCATTCAGGCTGCCGCCCTGAGACGGCGGCAGGGTGCCTAGCGAGCCCGCGGCACCCAGCGTCGTGACCGCGCCCAGGGCCGTGACCGCGATCAGTGACCCGGCGGCGCCCAGCGCAGCGGCGGCGCCCTGGACGGCGAGGACGCTCAGGGCGCCGGTCCCGGCCAGGGTAACCGGGGGAGCGAGGGTTCCCGCTGTCGTCAGCGTTCCGGCCGCCCCGAGCGTTCCGCTGCCGCTGCCGCCTGTCCCGGCGGTCACCGATCCGGCCGCGTTCAGGGCAGCCGTACCCGGGAGCACGATCATGGCGGAGGCCGTTACCGCCCCGGCAGCACCCAGGACCGTGCTCGCGCTCAGGATGGCTGCCGTGCTCAGCGATCCGGCGCCCCCGAGCACGGCAGGCACCATCTGGACAGCCGCAGTCGTCAGCGTTCCGGCTGCCCCGAACGCGGCGCCAGCCCCGGTGATATCCAGGTTCCCGACCGAGCCTGCCGCTCCCAGCGTCGCGGGAGCGCGCTGGACAGCACCTGGGGTACCGATGGAGGCTGCTCCGCCCAGGGTGGCCCCGGCAGCGGTCACAGCGGCTGCGGACAGGTTCCCGGCCGCGCCTAGGGTGACGATGACCCCCTGGACGGCAGGAGCGCTCAGGGAGCCCTGGCCGCTGAGTGTCACGACCCCGGCCCCGGTTCCTCCCGGCATGGCCGCCAGCGAGCCCGCGCCGCCGAGTGCCGCCCCGGCCAGCTGGATAACGGCTGTTGCCAGCGAGCCCGTCGCACCGAGTGCCGCCCCGGCCAGCTGGATGGCGGCCGTGCCCAGCGATCCTGCACCGCCCAGCGTCGCCCCGGCGCCCTGCACGGCAGCCGTCGTGATCGAGCCGGCACCGCCGAGGGTGACCGGTGTCCCGGTGATATCCAGGTTGCCGACCGAGCCCGCGGCGCCGAGGGTGACGGCGGCCGGGAGCTGGGTGGCGAGCGCGGCCAGCGAGCCCGCAGCGCCAAGCACCGCCCCGGCCAGTTGCGCGGAAGGTGCGGTCAGCTGGCCGGCCCCGCTGAATACCGCACCTGTACCCTGCACGGCGGCTGTCGTGACCGCACCTGCACCGCCAAGGATAGCCGGGGCTCCGGTGATATCCAGGTTCCCGATAGAACCGGTCGCTCCGAGGGTGACGGCAGCCGGGAGCTGGGTAGCGAGCGCGGCCAGGGATCCGGTGCCGGCCAGGGTGACGGCGGCGGGAATCAGGACGGACGGGGCGGTCAGCGATCCCGCGGCCCCGAGGGTGGCGCCGGCGCCTTGCACGGCAGCGGTGCTCAGGGATCCGGCAGCTCCCAGGGTGACCGGGGCTCTGGTGATGTCCAGGTTGCCGACCGAGCCGGCCGCGCCCAGCGTAATGACGGCCGGGAGCTGGGTGGCGAGCGCGGCCAGCGAGCCGGTGCCGGACAGGGTAACGGCTGCGGGCAGCTGGGTAGCGGCGGTGCCCAGGGACCCGGCCCCGCCCAGGGTGACGGTTCCGGGGAAGGTGACGGATCCGCCGAACAGCAGGAGCAGGCTCACAGCGGGTGCCCCCAGCCCTCGAAGCCCGGCCGACCGGGATTGACCTGCAGCTGCTGGCGGCGCCCGCGCCCGCGGTTCCGGCGCAGGCGCCCGCGCTGAACGAGCGCGGACTGCGCGGAAGCTGCTGCGCTAGCCGGCACGTCCGCGATCCACACGCCGGCATACAGGCAGCCGCTGATCGCGCTGGTGTTGGCCTTCTGCGCCCAGGTTAGGCCGCCGCCCGTATCGGTGACCGTGCAGGTCTCGAATCCGCTGGCCGTCCCGTCGCACTGGATCATGACGGCGATCAGGCTGCCAGGCGGCGGGGTGAAACTAGCCGAGGTCAGCGCGGTCAGGGAGTTACTGCTGACGACAGCAGGCGCGGAGGCGTCTTCGGCGATGGTCCCGCTGGCCAGGATTTCCTGCGCCGCGATCGACCCGAAGCCGTTGCTGACGGTCGACCCGACAAGCGTCACCCCGGGCGTCCCGGTGACGGCGGTGGTGCGGTACGAGCCGTACCACTGCCCGGCTACCGTGTCATCGAAATTATCAACGATGGTGGTGGACGGTTCCCCGGTGGCACAGGAACCCTGGTTTCCGAGAGCGCCGTAAACGAGAGATCCGGCAACGGTCGTCGTGATGTTAACGGATGACGTGGCCCCGCCGCCGGCCGCAACTGAGCCTCCGGTCTGGGCGGCGGCGGCGGCAGCCCCGGTGAGTACCCGGATGCGCATGAGCATTCCGGTTGCGCTGCTTGTGCCCTGGGTGGCGGTAACCGTCAGCGTCGTCACGTCCCGGTCACCTCCTGGCGCGAGTTACGAAGACATACGGCAGATCAGGAGATGACTAGGCTGCCCGCTACCGCGATGGAGGCCCCCGCGACGACGACTTGCGCCCGGACCTCGCGGCCCGTTGCGGGCTGGAAGTTGCAGACGCACCCGGATGTGGTGACCGGCGGGTTGGCTCCTTTGGCGTAGGACCCGCCGGACAGGGTGTACGCGACTCGCTGCACCCAGGTCGCGCCGCCGTCGTCGCTCTGTTGCACGATGATCTGCACTGTCGTGGTGACGGGCGCGGAATTCAGCCCGCCCGCCGGGGTACGGTCAACCGTGAGCACGGCCTGGGAGTCGGTGTCGGCCAGGGCCGCCGGCCCGAAACTGTACGTGCCGGGAGCCAGGGTGGTCAGCGGGATGTTCGTCGTGCCGGCCATCAGTTACCGCCATTTCCTGCTAGTTCTCGCTCCGGTAAATTCTCGCCATACAATTTCGCGTACTGGGCAGTGACCTGATTGCCTGCCGTCGCGGCGCCCAGGGTCAGGAACGGCCACAGGTGGTACGGCTGGTTCACGTCGTAGGTGGACATCGTGTTTGCCCCGGCGGCGGCGGGAACTGTCGCGCCCAGGAACGGTGCCGCGACAATCCCCGGCATGTCGACCTTGCCCATGGTGACCAGGACCGATGTCGCTACCCCGGTCAGCGTCTTCAGGGTGATATCCAGGTCCAGGAACCAGGACGCGGCGGTCACGCCGGTCGCGCTGGGGATGACCGCGGCCGTCTGGCCGAGCGGCGTCGCCGCCGAGAACGCCGGGGGGCTGGCCTTGATCGCGGCGGCCAGGCCCCACTGGAATGTGGGAACCGTCGCGGTGGTGGTGATGAACCCGCCCATCCTGAACCGCAGCGAGGACGACCAGTCACCCACGTTGGAGAAGAAATGCGCCGGGATCTCGATGGCGGGCCACCCGGCGGTGATCGTTACCGCCGACGCGGACACCACGCTGATCGTCGCCGGGGTGGCATAGGAGTACAGCAGCTCGGTACCGACTGGCTTGTACCCGGACATGGGCGCTCTTTTCTCACGGAATGGGGATCTTGCGGCCGAGTACGTTGACGGTCAGGTCAGCACCCGGATTGCCTGTTCCGACCTGCGCGACATTGACAGTCAGGTAATCCCCGGGGACCACGAACAGCAGGTCCGGCGGGGCGGCCGAGATGGCGCTGTTCGTCCCCGCGGTGATCGTCGGCCGGTTGGCGGTGGTCGTGAATATCGTGGATCCGTTTTTGAGGACGTCCACGATGATGCTCGCGCCAACCGGGGCGGTGTTGACTGACGCGCGGACGGAGGACAGGTAGTAGTAATCATCGGCATAGAACCGGGATACGCCCGTGCTGACGGACAGCGGGCCGGACTTGGACCACGGTCCGCCGACCGGCACGACGGTCGTATCGTGATAATCATGGTTGACATTCCTGAAATCGATGAGCGGTAGCTGCGCTTGCAGCGCGGCGACGAATTGCGATGCCATGGCATGCACGCCCAGCGCGCTCATGGAAAAGCCGTCCGCGGCAAAGAAGGATGCCTGCTTCTGCAGCGCGGCGTCGGTGTCCACGAAAAACACGGAACTGTCGAATTCCGCTACGAGTGCTTTCAGCGCCGCGTTCATCTGATTGACATCAGCGTCACCGGATGATCCTGAGTTGCTATTCCAGTACGAGCCTGCCCCTGCCAGCGAAGCGTAGTTAGCATTCGCCGGGAGCCGGGGTACCCCGAACACCGCGACAAGGTTGGGATACTGCCCTTCGATGGCGGCACAGTCGATCGCTGTCCCGCCAGTGGCATCAACCTGGGTGGTAGTCCCGATGATGGTGAGGCCGGCGTGCGCCGCGGTCAGGTTCTTGAACCGGATCGCGACCCGCGCCCGTGCCCCGACCGGGGACGTCGAGGAGATGTAAAGTGGACCTGGGTTGGCGACCCCGCCGGTAGTAAACAATGTCCCGGTGAACGTGAACGTGCCGCCGAACGCACCCGGCGCCCCGGGTCCCAGGATGGTGACGGCACCCCCGGTAAAATCAGCCGGGATAGTAAACGTGAAGGTAGAACTCGTCGTCGTAGGCCAGTAAGTGAATGTCCCGCCTACTCCCGGTCCGCCCTGGGACCAGGAATACTGCACTGTCCCGGACACCGAGTTCCCTGTCAGAACGAAATGCGTGTCATTCCACGGCAGAATGGAGCTGGCGCGAGCCTGGCAGATCAGGGCTCGCAAGGTGTTCGCGATGGCCCCGGTGTTCCCGGTCCCGTTAATCTGCGCCATCTGGGAGGCACCGCCGGCCGAGCTAACCGTTGCCATGTCCCACAGCCCGTACATGAACGCGAACATGCCGTCTTTCGACACATACGGGGCTCCGGTGGACTTCTTGCGCACCGCCTGCACGAAGTTGGCCATGCCGCCGAACGCCTGGGCGTTGGACGCGTCGTTGATCAGGTTCCACTGGCCGGGGGTGGCGATGACGCCGCGGTTCACGCTGTCCGGCGGGTCGTTGTGCAGCATGCCGGTCGCCACGTTGGGCAGCGTGTAGTCCAGGTCCGCGGAGCCGGTCTGCTGGAGGTAGTTGCCGCCGTACCAGTTAATCCTGGCGGGCTGGCTGGTGATCCTCGGATCGCCGACCCACCGTTGCGCGGACGGTATCCCGGCGGTCGCGTTGGTGAAGAACCGCTGCACGATGTTGGACGGGCCGTCCGCCCGGATCGCGATGTCTCCCGCGTTCGCCCCGTCGTACTGGCCGATAGCGCTGTAGATCATCTGCGCTGACCCGCCGGAGGTGTAAGCACCGTTCCCGGTCCCCGGGATGGTGAACGTGGTCGCGGTGACCGCGGTGATGACGGCGTTGACCTGGTTCGCGGCAGTGTTCCCGCCGATGGCGGTGGTCGTCACCGTGTCGCCGACCATGAACGGGTGACCGGCGCCGACCGTGACGACGATCGGGGTGACCGTGTTCCCGGTGCACCCGGTCACGGCCCACGCGGCTGGCATGAACGCGTCCTGCCGGAACGTGAACGGCGGGTTCCACGCGGTCACCTGGCTGGTGGTGCACCCGGGCCAGATACCTGCCGCCGAGTCCTGGTGCAATTCAGCCGCCCCCGCGCAGCCGGTGACGGTAAGCTGCAGCGCGCAGTATGCGGCCCCTACGGGGGAGACGGCCTGCACGTCCAGCCGGGTCCACCCGGTCGTCGTGTCCGTCACCGCAGCACCCACGGTCGCGGACCCGATAGCGGTGCCGGCCGCGTTGTAGAACAGCAGTCCGAGGGTCTTGGACCGGGCCACGGTCACCGACTTGGTGAAGACCATCGCCGCGACAAATGCCAGCGCCGGCACCGGATACCCGGCAGTTCCCGTCGCGGTGGTTGCCACGATGTTCCCCGCCGCCGTCGAGGACCACTGCCGTACCGCGTTCATCCCGGTCGGCGGGCCGGTGACATTGACCGACGCGAATGAGGCGTTAGTGGCGGTCCACCGTCCCGCCGTCCCGACCCGGCCCCGCTGGTACACTTCCGACACCGCGTCGGCCCAGGTCATGATATTCATCGCCGGGCCAGCCGAGCAGCGGAACGCGGACTGCTGCGTCAGCTGCATGTACCCGTAGATATTGGTAAAGAAATTCGGCGGGGTGATAACTGAGTAGCACTGCCCGAAATTGTCATTGAGGAACACGCCGCCACTGGTGGCAACCGAGAAAATCGGGGCGCCGATGTTGTCCTGAAGCTCCAGCAGGTTCCGCACTACCGGGTCAGTCATGTTGGTAGACCGCAAGACGAACCCGATCCGGTTAGCCCGCGCCCGGACGTAGAACTCAGGCAGCGTGTAGACCAGCGTTCCGGATGTCAGGTCCTCGGTGCCATCTCCGAGGTAGATCCGGCCGTCTCCGAACACGTACAGCGACGGCCAGGTGTCTCCGGCGAACGAGGAGGATGCGAAGATGTTCGACGCGGCGGCGAAAAACCGGCCGATCAGCCCAGGCAGCGTCAAGCCCATGTCGCCGCCTTCCGTACCGCGCGATGAACTGCGCGGGCAATCGCGTGCCGGATCCGGAAGAACGCCCGGCGGAGTGGGCCGGCACAGGCGAGGGCGACGCCCAGTACCACGACGACGGCCAGTACCACGATGACGGAGGCGGCCCAGATGTAGGCGGAGATCAGTGCCTGATCGCTCATGTCAGGCTGCCGTCGCAAGGGAGATGTTCAGCGTGCCCACGGCGGCCGATGCGATGAACGACTCGGCCAGGGTGACCAGTTCCTTGGCGACCTCCAGCCGCCCGCCCGGCGGGATCTCGTCGTGGAACCCGCCTGCCGCGGTGGTCGGCGCAGTCCCGTCGTAGCGCAGGTACACGGTCGCGCTGACACTGGTGTTCCACAGGATCACTGACCGGCGGGTGATGTCCGCGGCGATCGTGGACGTGGTGCCCACCACCGCCAGCGTCCACGACGTCGGCGCCGCGACCGCCGTAGCCGGGGATTCCCGCACCACCTGGTCGTGGAAACCGGCACCGTTGAGGAAGGTGTGGATGTTGGTGCCAGAGCCAGCGGTGATGGGAACATCACTGTCGGCCACGGGTTACCTCAGAACCTCTCACGGACGGGGGAGCCTGGCTCCATCCGCGCAACCCGTGACAGGTGCGGCTACGGCCTCTACGGGCAGTTTACGTGACTGCCTCCGGCAATGGCAGTTCCTGCCAGCCCGGTACCAGGGCTTCCGGCGCGTACCGGATCAGCATCTCCGCCGCCCATGCCACGATCTCCTCTACCCGGCGGCCGGACGGCTGGCTGGACGTCCACAATTCCAGGTGCTCCAGGTCGTTCTCCGCGTTGTCCCGTTTGTGGTGCACGTTCTCGTCCGGGTGCAGCGGCCGGCCCAGGTGCCGGGCCATCACCAGTCGGTGCTCCAATACGTAGCCGTTCGCAGGTATATCCGGAAACAGGTGCCTGTACTCGTCGGGTAGCTTGACGCGAACGTAGCCGTCTTCGGTGAGCGTTCGACCGCCGTTCCAGGACGGATGACCTTCCCGGCGCCGGTAAGGTCCGCGTGCCAGGACACCGAGCCTGCGCAGGATATTCGACACGCCGTGCTGACTGCACCTGAGTACAGCGGCGATTTCCTGCTGGTTCTCGCCTGCCTGATACCGGCGGGCGGCTTCAGCTTTCCGCTCCTCCGTCCAGAACACGGACTTATGCGCGGGACGCATTTCGATGCCCTGTTTCACCAGGTAGTTCCGGATCGTGATGTAACTGACATTATAGCGGGCAGCCAGGCCAGTAAGTTTCTCGCCTGCCTGATAGGCTTCCGCGATTTCGCGCGCTGTCTCATCATCGAGCATGGGTTGCTTGCCCCGGTGACGCCGGTCAATGCTAGCCTCGTTAAGCGCCTCGATTATGCAGGTAGCACGGACTGCGAGCCGCTGGGCTATTCGCCGGATGGACTCGCCTTCCAGGTAAGCCGCGACGACGGCTGCCTTCTGCTCCGGCGTGCCGGTCCATGTGGTGCGCCTGCCACCTCGCCGAAGCGGAACTCCCTGCCGCTCTAGTGCACGGGTAACGGGTGTCGGTGAGATTCCGAAGACTGCCGCTATCTCGTAGGTCGTCTGACCAGCTTGATACAGCTGGGCGATCTCCTGATCGTGCTCATGCGTATAGTGTTTGGTCATGCTTTACATTAGCACGTACCATAGCTAAAAGCAACTATAAGTTATAGTTACTAAAAGCCTCCAGCAGAGATGGCCAGGGCGGCCACCTGGAAAGTGTTGCCGTTGGCCACGACGACCGGCTGGCCGTTCCAGTTGCCGTACCACACCCGGATCGGGGCGCCATCGGTGATCTCCAGCGAGACGATCGACCAGTTGCCGCCGGACCCGTTCACCCAGGCGAACACGGTGGTTTTCGGGAGCAGCACGTTGCTGCCGGCCGCGGATGCCTGGGTCGTGGCGATGTCCGAGAACGCCGTGCCCCCGGCGACGTAGCCGGAGCCGGTGATCTCGGTGCCGCTCGCCGACCCGGAGGACGCGGCGGAGGTCAGCTTCAGCTTCATGGCGCTCGCGTTCAGCGCGGTCAGCTGCGTTCCCGGGTTCCCGGCCGTGCCGCCGACCGGCAGGAGGGCGTTGAGCATCAGCGAGGAGCGCACCTGGTCGATCGCGGTCTGGGCCATGTCAGCCGCCCGTCCCGGCCAGCGCAACGGTGGTGCCGCCCGGGAGCATCGTGATGATCAGCGGCCGGCAGACGGTGCAGCCGTCGATGTCCTTGTGGCAGTGGCCTCCCGGGCACGGCGGCGGTTCCGTCCCCTCGAACAGCGGGTGGCCGCCAGTGAACTGCGGGTGGAAGGCGTCGGCGATGGCGCCCTTCCAGAGCCGGCAGGTCTCCGGCTCGGGGCAGGCACCGTGGCCGCCAGGACAGGCGTTGGCCGCGGCGGCGTGGTCGTGATCCACCTGGCAGCACTGTGCCGCCCCGGGCGGGCACCGGACCATCGCGTCGGGATCCGCGTGACTGCAGCCGGGCTGGTGCGCTCCGGCAGCATTGACGTAGCCGGGCGGGCAGGTGCACTCCAGGAATACCTGGGTCAGGCATCCGGGACACATGACTTGGAGCACGGAGCGGGCCTTCCGGGCGGAACTCCCGGCTCACCTGCTCGCGTCAGCGCCTAAGTGCCACGGCTTGATAGGCCCAGGTTATCGCAATTCCGGGCACGGACGGCAGGCCGGCCGGAAATGAGTCCCGGGCAGTGGACGGGATCATCTCCGTTCCCGTCCGTGCCCGGAAAAGGCAGCTACGGCCTGATGCAGGCCAGGGTATCAGCTGCCCGCGGGCGCGAACGGCTTCTGCCAAATGCCGCGGCGCTCGGAGTCCCAGCTGTCCAGGACCGGGTACCACGTCATTGGCGGCCGGGACTCAAGGTTGGCGCACATGATCACCGCGCCGGGCGCTGTCTCGGCCCAGACTTTCGCCTCCAGGGCGGTCTCGGCGGACAGGTCCCGGAATACCCGGTTGAACCAGGTCAGGTCGGCCTCGTCATAGCCGGCCCAGTCCAGCGCGTCGGCGGTCTTCGTCTCCAGTCCCATCGAGCCGGCCACCGCGGCGTACTCGGCGGTCCGCTCGATGCCGAGGACCGAGAAACCGCAGAACTCGCGGGCGAGCAGCAGCTTGGTGCCGATACCCGAGCCGATCTCCAGGAACCGGTCCCCCCGGATTTCCGGCAGCGCCTCCGTCACCATCGCGATGTACGCCGGGATGGAGAACGGCATCCAGGGGGTATAACGGGCATCGCCGGCATGGGGAACCCGGTTCAGCCACGCCTGCTCCATCTGGCCCGCCGTGCGGACGAGCGCGCCCAGTTCCTCGGGACGGCTCGCCGTCATCACCCGCTCTCGCCGTCTGCCGCGGGCTCCCCCGGTACGGGATCCGGCAGCTCGCGGACAGGCTGGCCGGGTTCCGCGCCCGCCCAGTCAGGATGCTCGCCGCCCCGGACTTCCACTGCTGGCTTCACCGGGGTCCCGGGTGAATCGCCGTCAGCCATGACAACTCCCTCCTCGCTTCCCCACGGGGGTCCGCCGGGCCACTTCAGGACATAGTAGGGCCTGCCGCCATTGGCAAGGCTCCGGCGACGGCAGTGAATTTTGTAGACAACTGGTAAGCCAGGATTCTCGTCATGTCCCCCGGATCACGGCAGCAATCCCGGCGGGCGGGAGCGACGAGGATCACCAGCTGACCTTACCCGGCCATCTCGCGCCTGGCTGACGGCTATGTCAGGCTCCTGGCCTGCGACGTAACTGAGATATAAGGCGCTATCCCGCCGCGTTGCGGGTAAGCTGCCCCGTACCAGGACAGTAATCTACTATTCACAGGCGGTAATTATGTTCTCAAGGGCTAACGGTAACAGCAGTAGCACCGAGGGCACCGAGCGGCCCGGTAACCCGTGGCTGTTCCCGGGCGGCGTCAGCGCGGCGATCCAGGAGCTGGGCAACGCGTAACGCGCCTGGCAGCCCGGCGTCATCCGGGTAGAACACAGCCACGCCGAACTCCCCGGCACCGTACTCGCTGATGATCTCGCCGTATTCCGGGCACGACCGGAGCGGCTGGCAGGCCGCGCACAGGCTGCGATGCCAGGCCAGGACGTCGACCAGGTTCGCGGACAGGCTGATCCAGGCGGATGCCCTGGCAGCGGCTTCCGCAGCGGTCCCGGCAGGGGTCACCAGGCTAGGCTAACCCGGTTCGCAGAGGTCCCGGGAAACAGGAGTTGCCGACTGCCTGTCCTATGCCGTATGATTGACATGTAGGCCCCAGAACCGGCCTCTGGCGGGAAACCGCTAAGCCGCCCGGGGCACCGCAGGAAATCAGTTGACGCAGGGCCTAGACTGGAGCCGTGATGTACCTCTCCTCAGCGAAGCAGCACGACGGGCGCACCTGCCCGATCGCCATGCTGCCCGCGTGGAGGGAAGGCAGCCGGCCCGGCGAGGCGGAACCTGGATAGCGGACCGGAAGGTCCAGGACCAGAACCGCCACCGGGAAGCCGGCAGGGCGGTTCTCTTAGTTTCAGGACAACTTCATACCGAAGGGGCGTCGTTTAGCGGCCAGGACAGCAGATTCCAAACCTGCCTACGAGGGTTCGAGTCCTTCCGCCCCTGCGACCACCGTCCAAGGCGAGAGCCGCGGATAGTGCATGTCACCGCGGTCAGCTCCGGCTGGCCATCTTGACATCTCCATAGCGTGAGCATTTCGGCGGGACGGCCAATCCCGCCATCGAGCAGGAGTTCCTTTGGTCTCCTGCGATGTGCTGACCCCTGGCCGGGCCGGTTGTTGCTAGACGGCCCGGCCAGGGAACCAGCACTATGGGGTCTTGGCGCAGCTGGCAGCGCGTCTCAATGGCATTGAGAAGGTCACGAGTTCGACTCTCGTAGGCTCCACGGCGGCGGACGCGGGTTCGAGTCCCGTCCGGTCACTTAGCAGATCAGGCCACCTGTGAGTACGCGTCGCGGAAAGCCGGCCCGGTTGTTGACCGGTAGCTTAATCGGAGAGAGTGCCGCATCCGGGGATGACAGGTAGGGTACCGGGCGCGCCCCGCAAGCGTGCTGCAGTGCGTTCGATCCGCACCATCTCCACGCATAGGCTGTTAGCGTGAAACCGTGCTCCCGGTGCGGAGTTCCTCATTCGAGGACAGGTCAGAGGTACTGTGCCGATTGCCACGCGGCTTACATGCGCGAGTGGCGGAAGACACATCAGCCGAGCGAAGACCAGCGGCGTAAGGGAATTACCCGCGCGTACACGCACGTGCTGGTCAAGCGGGGTCAGGTAGTTCCTGGCCCGTGCGCGGTCTGCGGCATCAAGCCAGCTCAGGCTCATCATCCGGATTACGGTAATCCTCGCCTGGTCATATGGCTATGCGAGCCGCATCACCAGCAGCATCACTGGCGGCTGGAGCACGGGCTGACTGAACTGCTAGAAGCATGACAGTAAAGATTCACGGGAAACCACCGGGGCATGGCGCAGCTTGGCAGCGCGCGTCGTTCGGGACGACGAGGCCACAGGTTCGAATCCTGTTGCCCCGACTATTCTGGCAGATCAAACGGAGCGTGGCGCAGCTTGGCAGCGCGCCTGTCTGGGGGACAGGAGGCCGCGGTTTCGAATACCGCCGCTCCGACGAGCAACAACGGGAACGAGGGAGACGGCTAACCCACCTGCTTTGGGAGCAGGAGACACCGGGATCGGCACCCGGGTTCCCGACTGATGGTCAGGTAGCTCAGCCGGTATGAGCGCTTGCCTGAAAAGCAAGAGGGCGCCTGTTCGATCCAGGCCCTGACCACAACGGCATGACGCCGGGAAATCCTGGAACACGGCAGCCCGGTGACACCAGGGGAGTGACGTCCCTCCCGGTAAAGCCAGGCCTTGCGCAAGGCCGGGCCTCATGCCGCCCGGGGCACCTCTCAACGGTGCCGTCACCCTGATGAGCTGGCCGCAAGCCGGCAAAATACAGGCTCTGGCACGGCACGGCCCCGGGACCTGCCTTGGTAACACAATGGCTAGTGTTGCTGCCTTCCAAGCAGCGAATGCCGGTTCGATTCCGGTCCAGGGCTCTGCGCGCCGCTAACTCAATGGCAGAGTAGCTGGCCCTTAACCAGCAAGTTCGGGGTTCAAGTCCCTGGCGGCGCACGAGATCAGGCACCGAGGTTGTCAGGATCTGCGGGTGGCGCTCGGTCCTGCCGTATGCCGGGAACCGGGTTGCTGCACGCCAGCTCGCCTGGCACGGATACGGCGGCGAAGGACGCAAAGGAACGGGTAAGCGGTGTGCAGCCGAGTCCCGTTGTGGTAGGTGCCTGATCTGCACCATGCTATTGCCTGATTATTGCCCGGGTACGTCCAACAGGCAGAGCGATCGCCTCAAAAGCGAAACAGTGCGGGTTCGACTCCCGCCCCGGGCACTGGCAGTACCAATGGGGTATGGGGTAATCAGGCAGCCCGCGAGGTTCTGGCCCTCGTAGTCTTGGTTCGAATCCAGGTATCCCAGCAATGCCGCCGCGCACGGTTGCGGCCTCGCTTTCGTAAGGCGGGAGACCCGGATCAGCACCGGGGGGCGGCTCTGAGTCCGGGTGGTGAAACAGGTAGACGCGCTAGCTTGAGGTGCTAGTGCTCCGGAAGGGGCGTGCGGGTTCAAGTCCCGCCTCGGACACCAGGCCGTTGCGCGCAGCCGCGACCTCGCCCCTGTAAGGCGGGCGGCCCGGGGTAGCACCGGGGAACGGCTCCATGGGGTATGCGGTAACTGGCAGCCGGAGAGATTTTGGCCCTCTCAGTCCAGGTCCGAATCCTGGTACCCCAGCTTGTGGACAGATCAGGACAGTCCCAGAATGTCAGCGGCTGTCCATGGGCGTCTTTACCGCCCAGCATGCCCCGGTAACTCAGCCGGCAGAGTAGCGCCATGGTAGGGCGCAGGTCCCCCGTTCGAACCGGGGTCGGGGCTCGTTTAAACGGTAAGGCGGAGGCGGTGCGTTCCGGCCTCCGGACCTCGTACGGCGGAACTGATCCCGTCGTGCTGGTCCTCTCCAGGCTGTGAGATCAGCGCAGCCGGACAGGGGCGCAAAACGGGTTAGCTGGCTTACCGCGGCTAGCCGTCCGGTTCCTGACGGGAAACCCGAGAACCCGGGTAATGCCGGGGCGAGCGGCATCCAATGCGGATGTAGCGCAGCTGGTAGCGCATCACCTTGCCAAGGTGGGGGTCGCGGGTCCGAATCCCGTCATCCGCTCGGAGAACCAGGCCCCCAGGTGGGGTAGATCCTCTGGCAGATCACTGCGCGAGCAGGCCGGAGAAGGGTGTTACCTGGCGAAACGCGACTTAGCAGCCAGGAAACGGAGCAGGCGAGCCGCGCGAGCCCGGGGTGCCTGCTGTGTAAGGGCCTGGTTCACCCAAGCAGGATCACGACCGGGATAACTGGCGCCGGCCGTACTGACTGAACCTCATGCGATTCCGCAACAGGAAATCGACGTCGTGATCCCCATGTCCGGGTGGTGAAACTGGAAGACGCGCACGGTTCAGGCCCGTGTGTCCCGGAAGGGACGTGAGGGTTCAAGTCCCTCCTCGGACACTTCGCACAGCCGCCGGATGACGGCCAGGGTCTCGTCTTCCGGCAGCGCCAGCGACCAGAGATGACCGAAGGTCACCTGGTAGAGGTACGTATCCTCGTCCGAGCCCGGCACCCAGGTTCCCTCTACGTGCTCCACCGACAAGGCGGGCATGACCAGTTCCTCCGTCTCACTGCCCGTGAAGTGGAACAGGGAGAAACTAGGCGGCCGGATCACGGGCGTGCTGAGCGGCAGCACCCGCAGCGTGATGTTCGGCTGGGCGGCGAGTTCGGTCAGCCGGGTGAGCTGGGCGGTCATCACGGCCTCGTCCCCGTACCGGCGGCTCAGCACCGCCTCGTCAAGGCAGACCCGGAGCAGCATCGGATCCGCGTTCTCGCTCCTGGCCAGCCGGATCTGCCGGAAGATGGTGGCCTGTATCTCGTGCTCGATGTCGCGCACCACTACCCGGGTAATCGGCTGGGCGGCCCGGAAGACCCCGCGGGCATAGGCGACCGTGCGCACGGGAGCGGGCAGCGCCGTCACGGACCATTCCTGGGTCATGACCGCCTCGGAATAGTCATCGGGTCCCCGGCCGCGGATTTTCCCGGCGAGTGAGTCCAGGGCTTCCCGCTCGGGTCCGCCGACCTCATAGAGGTCCAGGAGATCGCGCAGGTCGCGCAGGCTGACCCCGGTCCGGAACAGCTCGATCCGGGAAACCTTGGACGGCGACCACCCGAACCGGTTCGCGACCGCCTCACCGCTGAGCCCGGACTCGATCCGGAACTGCCGGAGCCTGGCGGCGATCTGCCGGCTGTGCACCGCGTACTGGTTACCAGTCATCTGCCTTCCTTTCACAGGCTTTTTTCCTGGATCTACGATACAAAATCTGGTGCAAGATTGCAGTACACCTGGAGGATTCGCCTAGCCTGGCCCATGGCGCTGCACTGCTAATGCAGTTGGGACGTATGTGCCCTCCGGGGTTCAAATCCCCGATCCTCCGCTCGACGTACCTGGAGGGCTCGCCTAGAGGCCTATGGCGCCGTCCTGGAAAGGCGGTTGGGCTCTGTCCCTCGCGAGTTCGAATCTCGCGCCCTCCGCTTCGTGCATGGTTGACCCCGGCGCGTAACTGGATTACGGTGGTTGCCTGGAGTTACTGGCCCAGCCGGGGTCTTCCGGGGTTCCGGTCAGGCAGGCAGATCTGGCGCTGGCGGCAAGCCGTGCGCACGGTTAGCTCAGTAAGAGGCCCCGTAATGCCGGGGAGCCTGCAGGGGCGTGACGACCCCGAGGGCACCACAACAGGGGTTACTCCCGTCCGGGCAACCAGGCGCCCGGGATCGCGGGACACTGCCCAGCCGGGAACACGGTGTGCGGATCACGCCCCGGCGCGGGGGCCTCGCCCGAAAGATTCGCCTAGCGGCATGGCAGCACGCCTGATTCACCAGGAGGGGTAAGCCGATTGGCCTAACGGCAGCTGTCCCGAAAACAGTCAGGGGGCGGGAGTCCCCGTGTGGGTTCAAATCCCACCTCCTCCGCGCAGTGCGCGCAGTACCCAGGGGGGTTGTGGCTCAGCTGGTTAGAGCGCTTCTCTGATAAGGAAGAGACCGTTGGTTCAAGTCCAACCAACCCCACCATAGCGAGATAGCTCAGCTGGCAGAGCGCTGCCCCCATAAGGCAGAGGCCGCGGGCTCGGTTCCCGCTCTCGCTACGATTTCCAGGCGCAGGTGGCCAAGCTGGTCAAGGCGCCGGACTCATAATCCGAAGATCGTGGGTTCAAGTCCCACCCTGCGCACCAGGAGGCATCTGATCATGATCACGAAACAGTTCCTGCTCATAAGCAGGGACCGGTAGCTCAGCGGCAGAGCGGCGGGCCTTTAACCCGCGCGTCCAGGGTTCGAACCCCTGTCGGCCCACGGAGTGTAGTGATATCGTTACCAGGCGCCGGTAGCTCAGCCGGACAGAGCGGTCCCCCTCTAAGGGAACGGCCCGAGGTTCGAGTCCTCGTCGGCGCGCAGATTACGTTTCCGCAGGTCACGCGCAGGCCCGGCTGATAGTCTCCGCGCTTTCACAAGTTCACATGGTCCTGCGGAGCAGGCTGGAGTGTTCGCCGCCCTCTCAAGGCGGAGACCGAGGGTTCGAGTCCCTCCAGGACCACATCACGGGCTAGTCCCCGGCCAGCTCGCCGGGGAGCCGAGACCAGCGGCCCCCCTGGTCATGGCGCTGTTGCTCTGATGGCCAGGGGCGGCCTGCCTTTCAAGCAGAGACAGACGCGGGTTCGATTCCCGTCAGCGTCACCAGGCACCGGTTATGCTGGTGCCATACGACGCGGAGGGGGCTCGGTCACCCAGCCAGGGCTCATAACCCAGGACACACCGGTTCAAATCCGGTCTCCGCCACGAAGTCACATGATCCGGTGTAGCTCAGTCGGCAGTAGCAACCGCCTGTTAAGCGGAGGGTCACTGGTTCGAGTCCAGTCACCGGAGCGCAATACCGCATGGCCGTGTAGGGGAGCCAGGAGTCCCCGTCACCCTGTCAAGGTGAAGACCGCGGGTTCAAACCCCGTCTCGGCCGCGAGCACCCGGTCCCTGGTGCTTGTCCGGGCAGGCCCCCGTATCGCTGCGCGCGGCAGCGGGGGAACCGCCAGGCGAAACCGCTCCCCGGCGGATGGGACACCTGGTCACGTAGCTCAGCGGCATGAGCGCTGCCCCGACAAGGCAGAGGACCCTGGTTCGATCCCAGGTGTGACCACGCAGTGCCAAGCGCCCATCGTCTAAAGGACAGGGCTCCGGACTACGGATCCGGCAATGGGGGTTCGACTCCTCCTGGGCGCACGATGACTAACGCGAGGCTCCGGTTCGCGCGCACCCACCCTGTGCTGGATCGGTACCCGGAGCCTCGCGCAGTCAGCATAATGCCCAGCTAGCTCAATGGGAGAGCACGCGGTCCACACCCGCGTTACGGCGGTCCGATTCCGTCGCCGGGCACGGTGGTTGTAGCTCACAGTAGAGCACCAGGTTGTGGGCCTGGATTATGCGGCTCGTCCCCGTCAGCCACCCCAGGCGGGAGTGAGCGCCGGCGCGCTCAGCGGTCCGTAAAACCGTCGTCCTTCAGGGCATGCCAGGGTCGGCACCTGGTTCCGCCACTAGTTCAGCGATCTACCGGAACTCTTCCGCGAATCTTCTGGCCTGGTAAATAGGATGGCGTAGCATGTCCATATGGCAGACACGCCCGGATGGTTCACGACACAGCTGCGAGTCCGCACCGAAACGCACGATTACCTGATCACCCAGGCTAAGCAGGCAGGCATCTCGATCACCCAGGCGGCAGGCGTGATCCTGGACGACGCCTGCAGGCAGGACTGGGAAATCGGCCCGGTGACGGTAATCCGGCAGCCTTCCTCCGTCGTGACCCGGCTGGATACCGGGCAGTCAGATAGCACGCGCCCGTAGCTCAGGGGAAAGAGCTACGGCCTCCGGAGCCGTGAGCGCAGGTTCGAATCCTGCCGGGCGCACCAGGCATCCCGTGAAGGCTCGTCCTAGCGACGGCCCTGCGCGAGCATCCGTTACTGAACGGGGTGCCCTCCCGGCGGTATGGCCGAGTCAGGACAGGCCCGCGTCTGCAAAACGCGTCACCCCGGTTCGATTCCGGGTTCCGCCTCCAATGGCCCGTAGCTCAGAGGAGAGAGTAACGGCCTCCTAAGCCGGGGACGCGGGTTCGACTCCCGCCGGGCCAGCTAATAATGCTCACGCTATGGATATAGCTTCTGGCGGGCCGGACGATGATCGGTTACCGAAGGTTCGACTCCTCCGGGCTCGGGACGCGAATCCCGGCCCTTCCCTGATGGCAGGGACCCGGTTGTCACTGATACGCTCGCCAGCTCTGCTTTACTGACGGGCCGGATGAGAATCGGTTATCTCGCCAGGGCGCAAGCCCATCCGGGGTCAGAGAAGCCCCAGCCCCTCCGTAAGGAGGGTTCCCCGGTGCTCTCAATACGCTCGTCAGCAAGACACTGGCAGGCCGGACGAGAATTGGTTATCACCCTGCGGAGGTCGAGGCCGCGAGGTGGAACTCCTCGCCGGGGCGGACAGCCCCGTAGCTCAGCACTAGAGCGCGTAAAACACCGGTTTTCACCAATACGCTTGCCAGCACAACTGAAGAACAGGAACCCCCCCGCGGGCCGGATGGCAGTCGGTTATCTCCTGACTCCTAATCAGGCGCGATAGCGCTCCGGTTGCCGTAATACGCTCGCGGGCTCCTGTTTTTCACGACAGGGAAGGGGACGGTCATGGCCGACGCACTGGAGCTGATCAGGACGCGGGGCGCCGCTACGCCCCAGCGCGAGCAGGCCGATCCCCGGCAGAAGGCTAATAACGCAGGCAGCTTCACCTTCACCATCCCCGGCGCCTCCCGGATCAACCGGTTCCTGACCCTGGGCGTCCCGGACAGCGGCACGTATTACGTCAAGGCACGCCCGCTGGCACTGGATAACGGCTCGATTCTGCTGGACTGGGCGCGGAACCGGCCGGCGGAGCTGGTCGCGATGGCGACAGAAATCTCCGTAGCCGGCCGCGCGCCGCGCAACGACCCGGCCCTGTTCGCCGTCATGACGGCCATGGCCCTGGGCGACACCGAGGGCCGCCGGTCCGCCGCCGCGGCTTTCGACCGGGTGGTCCGGACGGGCACGCACCTGTTCACCGCGGCCAAGTACACTGAGCAGTTCCGCGGCTGGGGTCCGGTGGCCCGGCGCGCGTTCGCGGGCTGGTACCTGCACCAGGACCCGGAGGAGCTGGCCTACCAGCTGGTCAAGTACCGGCAGCGGCAGGGCTGGACGCACCTGGACGTGCTACGCTCCGCGCACTCCACGAAGAACGCGGACCAGCCGCACCGGGACCTGTTCAACTGGCTGGCCAAGGGCGTCACCGAGCGCGGTGAGTTGCCAAAGTGGATCCTGGCCTACCAGCGTGCCCGGGAGATCGAGCGCGGGGACGGCAGGCCGGCAGCCAAGGCGGCTGCCTACGTGCGGCTGATCGGCGACTACCCGGGCCTGCCGTGGGAGGCGCTGCCGGATGAGGCGACATCGCAGCCGGATGTCTGGCGGGCGCTGGCCGACGCCGGGCTGCCGATGACGGCGCTGCTGCGGAACCTGCCGAAGCTGACCCGGCTGGGCGTGCTAGACCCGCTCGGCCTGCACTGCCGGGTGATCTGCGACCAGCTGCGCGACCCGGCCCGGCTGGCCGCGGCGCGGGTCCATCCGGTCGCCATCCTGATCGCGCTGCGGACTTACGCGGCCGGACGGTCGGCGAAGGGCGACTCCACGTGGGTTCCCGTCCCGCAGGTCTGCGACGCGCTGTCCGGCGCCTTCTACGCGGCCTTCCCGGCCGTGATCCCGGCAGGCAAGCGCGTCATGGGTGCTGTCGATACCTCCGGTTCCATGGGCTGGCCGATCACCAGCCAGTACTTCCGGAACGTGCCGCCTGGTGAGGGCTACCCGTTTGTCGCGGCTGAGATCGCGGGCGCGATGGCCATGGTCCAGATGGCGACCGAGCCCCGGTACGGCCTTTACGGGTTCAATTCTGAGCTGTACCCGCTGCAGGTCTCGCCGGGAATGCGGCTGGACCAGGTGATGCGGGTCATGTCCCAGAGCTGGGGCGGCAGCACGGACTGTGCCGCGCCGATGGTCTGGGCGCTGCGGAATCGGGTGGAGGTCGACGTGTTCCAGTGCTACACCGACAACGAGACCTGGTTCGGCTCGATCCACCCGCACCAGGCGCTGGAGAACTACCGGCAGAAGATGGGCATCGACGCCCGGCTGCAGGTCATCGCCGTGGTCCCCACAGAGTTCTCCATCGCCGACCCGGACGACCCGCGGCAGATCGACATCAGCGGCTTCGACAGCGCGGTGCCGGAACTGCTGGCTAACCACGGCCGGGGCGACCTGTAACCGTGGCTTGCCCGGAACTGCCGCCGAACCTGGACGCCCGCAGACCGCACACGATCGCCCGAGCCTGGATAGAGAAGAACGGGGACTAATCTCCCTGATCCATACAGCGGACCCTGGCGAAGGTCCCCGTACCGCACTGCCTGAACTCAGAGCGGTACGGGGGCCTTCATTGCCGTCCGCATCTGGTCCGGACGGCTACCCTAGCTTCATGACACTGCCAGCCACTGCCTTCCCCCTGTCCGTCTCCGGCGCCAGGATCCTCGGCGCGGACGGTAATCCCGTACGGCTGGCGGGGGTGAACTGGGGCGGCGCCCAGCAGGACGGGCTGCTGCCCTACGGCTTGGACAAGCTGCCCCGCAACCAGATCATCGACCGGATCATCAGCTGGGGGTTCAACCACGTCCGGTTCCCGTTCGCCCTCGGCACGTTCGTTACCAGCAACGGGACGCTGAAGACCGGGCTCGCCGACGAGGCGCGCCTGTCGGCCAACGGCGACCTGCAGGGTCTCACCCCGTGGGGCGTGTACCAGGTGCTGGCGGACGACATGACCGCGGCGGGCCTGTACGTCATCGCGGTCTGCCACCAGCTGCACGAAGGCTGGTGCTGCAGCACCGTCGACAAGCAGGGCCTGTGGTATAACGACACCTGGCCCAGCTCCACGTTCTCCGACACCTGGTTCGTGATCGCGGACCGGTTCAAGGGCAACCCGATGATCGGCTACGACCTCAAGAACGAGCCGCGGGCAGCCACGGTCGGCGGCGTGACCCTGACGCCGACCTGGGGTGACGGGGTGTGGGGCACTGACTTCCAGCGGATGTATAGCTGGCACGCCAGCCAGATCCGGGCCATCGACCCGGACTGCCTGATCTTCTGCGAGGGCCTGAACTACGCGGGCGACCTGGCCAGGGCCGGCGCCCAGCCGGTGACCGGCGCGAACATCGTCTACTCGATGCACGATTACAGCTGGTACCACGGCGCCGGGCAGTCCCAGGCATCTTATGTCGCGCAGATGGACGCCAACGGCGGGTACCTGGTCACGCAGGGGAAGGCCCCGTTGTGGATCGGCGAAGTCGGCACGAGCACCGACGTGAGCACCGCGGCGCTGGGCACCGGGTGGTTCCCGCAGTTCCTGGACTGGGCCGCCGCCCGGGACGTGCACTTCTGCTGGTGGGAGCTGGCCGCCACCAGCGTGCTCGGCACCGAGCCGGCCACCAACGTGGTCAAAGTGCAGCCCGGCCAGCGCGAGAGTTTCGGGCTGATGTCCGGGCAGGACTGGCTCGGCAGCCAGGAGGATGTGCTGGCGATGCTCACGCCGCTCATGCTGTGAGCGCGCTGATCCGCTCCGCGCACCCGTACATGTTCCGCAGCGGGGAATGGGCGCGGGTCACCGGGACGGCCCTGCGCCTGGCCCGTTAGGGCCTGACCCGGGTCACCAGGAATTCCAGAACCGGAGGGTCTTGCACTGCGGCGGGATGTCGGCGACGTCCAGCTCGTACCCGGCACCGTCGAGACCGCCGTTCCACTTGCGCACCGGTAGCGGTATCTGTACTCCGGCCGGGTCGGGATTTTCGTAATTAAAGAACCGGGCGACCTCTTGCGGGATCTGGACCCCGGCCGCATGGCAGGAGTTCCACACGGCCTGCATGGACTGCCAGGTCCCATCCGGCGGGGCGAATCCGGCCACCCGCGTTGACATGCTCATGCCTAAGGCCCGCCCCTCCTGATCCATATAGCAGCGCCCCCTGGTATCAGGTACTCCGCATGGGGAGCCTTCAGGGGGCGGCTGCCGAAAGGCCGCGATATGCTCGCGTGACCAGGTTACGGCATTATTCTCGCGCTTGCCTGCCGGGCAGCTACCGGAACGGCCCGTAAGCCTGGGCGAATTCCTCTTCGGTCAGCGACCACACGCCGTCCTCTCCGGGCTGCCATCCGGTCCACTCACCCAATCCGGGAAAGTGCAGCCACCGGGTACCGTTCGGAGCCTCCCACGGCACGTCCTCGCTCACCGGGCCGGGAACAGCCCGCTGTACGCGGCGGCCCAGTCTGCCCAGCGGTCCTCGATCAGGTGACGGCGGGCCATGTCCCGGGCGGCCTCGCCCATCTTCGCGCGCAGCCCGTCATCGGCGGCCAGCTCGCTCAGGTACTTCAGCCACTCGTGATCCTGCCTTACCAGGAAGCCGTTCATGCCGTGGGTGATCACGGGCTGGTAAGCCGGGCAGTCGGTGGCGATGACAGGGATGCCGCGGGCGGCCATCTCGATCGCCTTGATCGCGCTGTTATGACTGTGTATCCCGGCCGCGGAATAGGCTTCGCCATCGACCTGAATGTCCACCGGAGTGACCTGGCACAGTTGGATGCTCTCGATCTCGTCCGTCCAGCGGATTGGCTTCAAGCCGTTAGGTACGCAGCCCCGGCGGTCACCGTTTTTATTCACTTGGTCCCGGCGCGCATTATCCCGGCTGATGATGCTGTCCAGCTTGGCCTGTTTGCGCTGGGACAAGAACCCAACATGCAGCGCGAACAGCCGGGTTTCTTCTAGCCGGAGCTGAACAGCCCAGTAGATCCTGTCCGCATAGGGCGATTGCCGGCTTCCTCTGTGCCGGTGCAAGCCGGAAGGGATGCCAATGCTCCACAAGAGACGCTGCACATCTCGGGCCAGGTCCTCGCTTTTACTGGTCAGCGAGACTGCCGACCGGGCGACGTGACCGTCAGCCTCGAACAGGCCGGCCAGGAATGCTACCCGGACCAGCTCGGGGCTACGAAAGATCACCTCCGGTACGCGGAGCGTCCGTGATCGGTGACCAGTTTCCGGATGCGCATGCAGGACGCCGACGCCAAGCAGGAACCGCAGAAGATGCCCGCTGGCCGTCCGGACTGTGCGCTTGCGCAGGATGTCCCCGCCATAGGTGACGGCCTGTTCCGTCGTGGCCTTGAATCCGGCTGACTCCAGGTCGATGATCAGCAGCTTAATCAGGTCCTGGTCCTGGCCGTCGCAGGAAAACTGGATCGCGGTCTTACTGCTGACGTTCCCGTCTCCGGTAAACAGCCCGAGGATGCGGCCCCAGGTTTCAGTGATCGTCACTGACGGGCCTTCCGTATTTTTCAGGAAAGCCATCGGGTCTATCGGGCCAACTCGTGTTTGCCTGCCATCTGCCGGCCAGGGCACTCGCTGGTACGGAAGTTCCGGGCACCGTTCCTGGATGAGCCGCAAGCCATCCCCGATGCGCAGTTCCCTGGCCTGACGCCAGCCTAGAACGCCCATCAGCCGATGGTCTAGAGTCACGGTGACCTGCATCCCGCGATGCGTCGTGATACGCAATCCGGTCTGCTCCGGCTGGCGCGCAACTGCCTGGACTTCACGCCAGCCATTCAGCCAGACACGCATGCCAGGCTCAATCTGGCCCGCTTTAAGGACACCCCGGTCGGTTGAAATCCGCATACTTGAGTCTATACATTTCGACCGGCTGAACGTGGTGGGCCAGAGCGGGCACAGGCCGATGTCGAAGTCAATCGCGCCGTAGAAGCCCTCCGGGTCGGTGTTGACCTGCGCCCAGGGCGCGTAGAACATCCGGTCCCGCGGGGCCTTGATGGTCGGCCGGTAATCGGTGCCGTTGAGCTGGATATCCCAGCCGGGGAACCGCTTGAGGAACCGGCGGGCCGGGCCGGCGATGATGCCGATGTCCACGCCGTGCGAAGCACCGCCACCCCAGCCGATCCGCGGGCGGTCCCGCTGCGGCCGGGGCAAATCCAGCACCCAGCCGGGCACGCAGTTACCCAGCACCGTGACATTGCCGTTGTACTCGCGCATCACTTGCGCCAGGGGCTCGGTGGAGACGGTCACCAGGTCCGCGGTCTCGACCGCGTGGGACACGGCATCGCGGATGTCGGGGCGGCCGTACAGCTGGTAGGCCTGCCAGTTCTCCGGGGTGATGCTGAAGACGTCATCGTCCAGCTCGAACACCAGCCGGGAGAACGGGCCGCGGGCGCGGCGCCAGACTTCCAGGCCTTCGTGCCGGTTCCACCGCTGCGCAGTGATCACGTCGTAGCCCTGCAGGTCTCTCAGCGTGACCCGGGGCGTCCCGGTGGCCTGGTCGCCCGCGTCGGCGAAGGTGACATCGTAGCCATCGTGTTTCCCCAATTCACCCAGAGGCAACTCCATGCGGTAATAGCTGCATCCGCTGCCGCCATCGTGACCTGCGAAAACTTTCACGGGTGCGGGCTCACCAGCATCATGTGCTAGCCCCTTCGCCCTGTTCCCGCGCGTGCGGGCGACGGCACCACAGCCGTACCCGGTTACTGCCGGCGGTCATCTCAGTGCGGGCAACCGGGAAGACATATACCTTACCGCCGGGCATTACCTTGATCCGCAGCTCGGTCAGGACCATTGCTCCCGGACTGAACCGGTCCCCGGTATCGATATCCACCGGGAACAGGGCGTCAGGCGGGCCACCCAGCGCGGCGACATCCGCATCAGAGCTGAAGGTACCGGTGAACGTGCCGCTGGCATCCGGCAGGCCGGCCACGTAGTCCCGGATCCGCTCATCCGGGTCCGTCACGGCTGCTGGCCGTTCCTGGCCGCGTCCGCGATCTGCATGGCCTGACCGCGCACCGGGATGACCAGGTTCGCGCTGGACAGCGCATCCCGCAGCCCGGCCATGGCGTCCGTCCACTGGCTCACGCTGGCCTTATCCAGGATCAGGGTGAGGGTGACGTCCGCGGTCCGGATGGTCAGCACGCCGCATTCGCCGTCCGGGGTGGGCAGCTTCCCGGTGACCATATGGCAGGGCACCCTGGCCAGCAAGCTATTGCCGGCGTCGAGCAGGGGCGGCAGGCCGTTCTCGTCCAGGACGGGCTGGGTCATCATCATCATCATCCTCCGGCAGAGATCGCCGGCCAGGCAGGGTCCTGTCTCCGGTCCTGACGACGATCACGGCCATGACATCCGGGTCACCCGGGACGGCCTGCTCCAGCTCCGTGATCGCAGTTATGGCGGCAGCTTACCGGTACAGGCTCGGCCACACGTCGGAAGTCTCCTCATCCACCCGGACGTGCGTGATCCCGGCGTTGATCCACTTCAAGACCACTTCCCAGTCCTCCAGCCGGCTGGGCGGTCCCCAGGTCCCGTGTTCCAGGATCTCCCGGCGGTGCATGATCATCGGGGTGCCGACGTTCCCGCAAGCCAGCGGACCCCACCCGATGGTGGTATCACCGTGCGGGCCGTGCGAGAGCATCATCGACACCGCGTACCCGGCATCCGGGTTCTCGTCCAGGGCCGCTGCCAGCAGCTGGCAGTGCAGCGGGCGCAGGGCGTCATCATCATCGCAGTACGTGACGTACTCGCCGGAGGCCAGTTCGGCACCATGCAGCCGGGCGTAATGCCCGAAATTCGGCTCCGGCGCGTGTTCCGGCAACTCGCGGTACCACAGGCCTTTCCAGCCGTCCAGCCACGGCTGGCTCAGCTTCGCGCCCAGCTCCTGGTCGGGGCCGTCGCTGATCACCAGGTGCTCCACGTCCGGGTAGCCCTGCGCCTGGACCGCGGGAATGCACCGGGTCAGCAGCATCTCGTGCCGCTGCCAGGTCGGGGTCACCACCGTTACCTTCGGGATGCTCACGGCATTCCCCATCCGGCGACAGCTGGGGCCGGATCGCAGGATCCCGGGTGCCCGAACGGCTTGGAGCAGATCGCGCTGTGCAGCTGGCCGATGCACCGGGCGCACCACGGGACGTCGGCCAGCTCGCGGAGGTTCCCGCAGATCCTGCAGAGCCGGGTCACGCGGTCATCCCTGCCCTGCCAGGTGACCGTCGAAGAAATGGTCGCGCGGGCCGGTGTGCGACCGGAACTTATAGGTCCGGATCAGCTCCTCCCGGATGGCCACCAGGTCCTCCGGGGACAGCTCGGGAGTGCGGACCACCGCGTCGGTACCCAGGTCCTTCTGCCCGTAGGCACCCAGCCCTTCCCCGGTGAACAGCAGGTCCCCGGCGGTCCCGTCGTCCATCTCCTGCCGGAGCATGGTGCCCTTGTACGGGTAGTAGATGGCGATCTGGGCGTCATCGACCCCCGATCCGGTGATGAACCGCTCCGTCTCGGCGATCGTCTCCCGGGTCTCGCCCGGCAGGCCGATCATGACGAACGCCTTCACCAGGATGCCGTGGTCCCGGCAGTGCCGGACGCACGCATAATTCTGGGCGACGGTGGTCTTCTTGTCGATCCGGTCGAGGATCCGCTGGGAGCCGGATTCCGCGCCGAACGCGGCTTCCGCGCACCCGGCGTCGGCGAGCGCCGCGGCGAACTCGGCCGTCATGAACCGGGCGTGCACGTTGCACCGGAATCTCAGCCCGGAGGCCTTCAGCAGGTCCAGGTACGGCCGGCACTTGCCCAGGTTGATCGCGAACAGGTCATCAAACAGGTACACGCCCTTGTACCCGAGGGACACGATGTCGTCCAGCTCGGCTTCCGCGTTGGCCAGGGACGTCCACCGGGTGAGGGTGCGGGCGTCCTCGCAAAACTTGCAGGCCATCGGGCAGCCCCGGCCGAGCATCATGGTGGTCGAGTCCAGGCCGGCCAGGGTGTAGGAGTAGTTCCGCAGGAAGCCGGCCTCGCCGAGCCGGTCCGGCCGGGGCATGGCCGCCAGCTCGGCGCGGGGCACCTGATCGTGCGTCAGGTACGGAACATGGTCCCCCTTTATTATTGCCGGGAGCACGCGTTCTCCGTCGCCGCCGGCCAGGTAATCCCAGGGCCAGCCTTTCATCCCGGTGCCGTAATGCCGGACGTGCGGGCCGCCGGCGATCACCGTCTTGCCCGGCCAGGCGCCCTTGACCGCGACGGCGATCCGGTCCGCCTCGCGCCGCTGGGGGGTCATGACGGAGATGCCGATGACGTCGGCGTCCGCAAACTGGGACAGGTCGTCCAGGTCATAGCTGTCCGTGACGCTGATCTCGGCGCCGGGGACCTGCGCGGCGACCGCCGACTTAAGATACAGCAGGCCGAGCGGCGGGTAGATCCGGTCATCGTCCAGGAACGGCGACCGGCAGCTGACCAGGGACAGTTTCACGTGCGGGCCTCCGGTTCCGCGCGGTCGGCCCAGTACGCCATGTCCGCGTGCATGGCCGTGCGCAGTTCTGCTTCGGCATCGGCCGGCACAGCCCCGTACATGAACTCCCGGATGATCTTGAGCCGGAAATACGGCTGGTCCGGCAGGTTCTGCTCCAGCACCTCGTCCAGGTGACCGATCCACTGCCGGAGCAGGGTGACCTGGAACTGCTGGGCGGCGTCTGCCGGCCGGCGCAGCCCGGTTCGCTGCAGGTACCGGTCGAGCATATCCCTGGCCTCGCTCATGGCCGCCTTCCCGGCTGTCCTGGCGTATCGCGGGGAGCCAGCGCGCGGATGACGGCCTGGCGCTTCAGCTCGCGCTGTTCCGCCAGGTCAAGCAGGATACCCGAGGCATCGTACTCACGGCCGCCGGGATACTGCTCGTACTGGCAGATCAGGCACTCGCTCTTGTCCCCGGCCGGCGCGCCGATGAGCGCCGCGGTCTTGTCATGGCCGATCGGCTGGTGCGTCGTGACGATGAACCAGCCGATCGGGTCCAGGCCCGGTTTTGCCGTGTCAGCCATCCAGTTTCTCCCGCAGCCGGGCCAGGTCCCCCTCCGGCCCGTACCAGCGTTCCGCCAGGAACCTCTGATAGGCCATCCGGTCAGCATAGTGCCGTTCCGGGGTGTTCACCCGGTGGTAGCCGGCGTCCTGGATGCCCTTGCCGGCCAGCGGGTGCATATGCTCGATGATCACGTGATCCAGGTACTCCAGGCAGCCCAGGTCCCGGCCCAGCTGAGTCCAGAACGTATCCGTGTCCATGTGCAGGACCGGCGGCCGGCCCGTCGCCTCGTCCCCGGGCGGCACCATGTAGCCGAGCGCGGTGATCACCCGGGAGGAGATCAGGGCAGCGGTGGCCACCTCCCCGCTCTTGATCAGGTCGTTGCCGTAGGCCACGCCGGGCCGCCCGTGCAGGGCGCCGGCCAGCTGCCGGTCCCAGCCCGGGGTGCGCGGCCGGTGATCATCGCCCAGGAAGCCGATGTGACCGTACCGCGGGGCGTAACCGGGGGCCAGCCTGTTCAGGATCGGGCCGAGCCATCCGAGCGGGGGAATCACCCGCACCGGGCCGTCCGCCAGGTAGGCATCCAGTTCCGGGTCATCCGCATCAACGGCGACGAGCAGCGCCGCTTGCGGGCTGGTCACCTTATCCCAGGCTTCCCGCAGTTCCGCGACCTGACCGGGCCTGCCCCGGGACGGGCACAGCCAGATCGAATCGGCAGTCTCGCGCATAGTCAGTCACCAGCCAGGTAATGAATCTCGTCAGGCGCTTCCTGGCAGGCATCTATCGCTGACCGCGCCACCGGGATCCTGATCGTGCCCAGGCCGTAGAACGGCTGGTAGGCGACTGGCGTGTGCTGCTGCACCTGCCGTTCCCAGGTCAGGCCCGTCTCCGCGCAGTACGTGTCGAGCGCGGCGGCAACCGGGTATTCCGGCCCGGCAGCGGCAGCGCGGAGCCACTGATCGCCGGTTACGGGATCGTCCATCACAGGGTCGTCCCGCCTCAGCTCCGGATCGTGGCAGAACACCGTCCCGCCGGGCCGGACCCGCGGCGCGTACCAGTGCAGCTCGTCCAGCGTGCGCTCGTACAGGTGCGACGTGTCGATGAACAGGATGTCCAGCTCCGCGGGCAGCCACCGGGCCGCCTCGTCGCTCAGGTCATCGGCGGGCAGGAACGACCACAGCCCGGTCGTGATCCACCAGGATGGCACCGTGACCGGGCCGCAGTCCACGCTCCAGACGTGGCCGCCGCTGGCACTGGCCCCGGCGAGCAGCGCGGCCGTGGACTGGCCCGTGCGCGTACCCAGCTCAGCGATCACCGGCCGGGCGTAACCGCGGGCCGCCGCATACAACAACGGCATCTGCTCGGCGATGTCAGACCATTCAGCCAGCCGGGCGGCGTACTCGGCTTCCAGCTCCCGGTGCCAGGCCAGCGCATCGTCAGCCATGATCCCTGCCGTCATACCAGATGCCGAGTCCCGGGTACATCTCCCGGAGCATGGCCTGCCGGTCATGGCCGGACGCGTAATCCAGCGACCACGGCTCATCCGGGGTAAAGTCGGTGACCAGGCGGTCGCCCGGGTACGTGGTCTGCATGATCCCGGTGCAGGTGTAGATGCCGTCCGCATAGGTCACCCGCGGGGCCTCGCCGGTTCCGCGGGTGAAGTAGTAGGTCAGCTCGAACGCCCAGGCCGCAGCGGCTTCGGCTTCCCGGCCGGGCTTCCCGCGGAACCGGGCGGTAGCGGTGACCTGCCGGGGCTCGGTCATCAGGCCGCGCACTCCGGCGGCCAGCTCCGTCTCAGCCATGGAAAATCCTGGGCTCGGGCAGCGGGATGATGATCTTCCCGTTGTACCCGTTCGCGCGGAGTTTCGGGATGATATCGGTATACAGGTCCCAGGCGAGCAGCAGGGCGTACGGCGGCTGGTTGCCAAACAAGGCCTGCTCATCCACGATTGGCACCGTGGTACCGGGGATGACCGCGCCGATCTTCTCGCTGCCCGCGATCTCGCAGGCGCGGTACAGGTACTTGCCCAGGCCCGCGTAGTTGACCAGCGACGTCGCCCGGGTAGGTGCCCCGATCGCGTAAACGGGGCCGGCTTTCGCTGCCTCGCTCAGCAGCTCGTTCAGCCGGGCGGCCAGCTGGATGGCCCGCACCGCCAGGCCGGGCTTCTCCCGGACCGCGATCGCGCGGAACGACCCGCCGTGCATCGCGATCCGCGTCAGGCTGGTCACCAGCAGGCCGTGCCGCGCGAGCAGGTGCGACAGGGACGCGGGGGAGTAGTACCGCAGGTGCTCGTGGTAGATCGTGTCGATCTGCAGGTCGTTGACGACGTTGTGCCAGTCCTGGTTGTCGATGATGAGCGTGCCGTCCCCGGCCAGCAGCTCCGTCACGCCATCCAGGAAGTCGTGCGGATCCGGGACGTGCCCGAAGGTGTTCGCCGTGACGATCACCTTCGCCGTCCCGTGGTCCTGCCTGATCCTGGCGGCGAGCGCGGCGGTGAAATAGTCCTGCACAACCCCGATCCCGGCCTGCCTGCACTTGCGCGCCTGGTTCGTCGGCTCGATGGCCAGTACCCGCGGCCGGAACCGGGTGCGGTCCTCGCGCAGCCATTCCTGGTGCACCAGGCCGAGGAACGTGCCGTCGTTCGCGCCGATGTCCACCACCAGGTCCTCGTGCCCGATCATGGCAGTGACTTCTCCCGCCAGCTGGTCGAAATGAACCCGGAGCGCCTTCGTGTTCCCGGTGGCGTACGGGTAATCCGCCGGGAACAGCTCGTGCTGCGAGACGATGTAATCGAGCTGAACCAGCGTGCACTGCGGGCACTGCACCAGTCGCAGCGGGTATTTCACCAGCCCGGCCCGGCCCGGCATCGCCTGCGGCAGCGGCTGCGGTCCCAGGTCCAGCACGGGTTCCAGCGGCCCGGAACCGCAGGAGCCGCAAGCCAGGACTGGACCCTCGGGCATGGTCACCTCCCTGGCGAGATCTCCGGGGAAACCCGCCGCGAGAAGGCGTTCCCTGACTTCAGCCGGCGATCGGCGCCTTACCGGGATCTCGGGCATAATTTCCACATCCCGCAGAACTTCCATAGTCGCTCAGCCGCAGTGCAGTGATCATGGCAGACGAGCCAGTACGCCACGTCATCCACGCACCGGGCAAGCCGCAGCCGCACGCGCGTCCTGAACGGCAGCGCCCGGCGCGGAATGACCGCCCTAGCCATGAGCCCGGTACCAGCCGGCGGTGCGGGCCACGCCGGCCTCGAAGCTGACCCGCGGGCCGCCGTAGCCCAGCGCGGTGAGTTTACCGGTGTCGGGTAGCCGCCGTGACGGACTGCCCTCCGGCAGGATGCCCGGCTCGATCTTGATCTCCCGGCCATAGCAGGCGGCGATGGCGTGCGCGACGCCGGCAACAGTCCGCTCCTCCATCGTGCCAACATGATAGATTTCCGCGCCGCGGGGTGCCTTCGCCAGCAGGGTCGTGAACTGCTCGGTGCAGTCATCGACGTAGCAGAACGACCGGGTTTCCTGCCCGCTGCCCTGGATCGGAAACGGAATCGGGTCCTTCCAGAACATGTCAGCATCCCGCCGCCTAGTCAGCTGGTTCATCCGCTCACAGAACTCGGGAATCACGTGATGGGTGCCCATATCAGGGCCGTAGATGTTGTGCGGCCGGGCGATGATCAGCCGGTCCAGGATCCCGGTCCGCTGCCAGGCGAGGGCAGCCAGCTCGGAGGCGATCTTCCCGCCGCCATAGGAGTACCGGGGGTTCAGCGGGTCCGGTACGGCGAGCGGCACGTCCTCCGGCGTCGGGTACACCGGGGGCGTCTCGTACGCCTCGGAGCTGGATACCAGCAGCAGCTCCCGGCAGCCGGTCTCCCGGCAGGCTTCCAGCACGTTGAGGATACCGCGCAGGGCCACGTCGAGAATCAGCCTGGGCTCCGCGTAGAACGTCTGGGTGCCCTGGATGTACGCCAGGTGAATCACGGATTCGCAGCCCTGCATGGCGGCCTGCACGGTGCCGGGATCGCGGATGTCCCCGGTCATGACCCCGGCGAAGCCTGTCACCCGCTGGGGACGACCCCGGGAGAAGTCGTCCAGCACGGTGACCTGATGGCCATCCTCGTGCAACCTCCTGACCAGGGCCGAGCCAATGAACCCGGCACCGCCGGTCACCAGGTAACGCGTCACGAGGAACCTCCGGGCAGCGAGAGTGGAGGTTCCCGGCTCCGGCTCCTGCCCGGCCGCGGGTACCGATGCGCCTAGCGTATCCGGATCAGCGACCGGACGTCATGATTCCGGCCGCTATTGAAGTCGCGGGCGTGACCGGGGGCGTAGCCGGGGGCACGGTGCTGGCCGGGGGCACGGTGCTGGCCGGCGGCGAGGTCGCGGGCGCGGTTGAGGACGCGGGCGCGGTTGAGGACGCGGGCGCAGTTGAGAACGCGGATGTGACGGGTGACGGAACCGGTGATGCCCGGACAGGAGACAGCGAGGCCGGAAATGAGGAAGGTGACGGGCGGCGCGGCATCATCCGGCTGGGGAGCGGGACGGTACTGCTGCTGCTGCTAGTCCGGACCAGCGGCAGCGGCTTGGTTCCCTGCCCCTTGCCCGGCAGTGACGGGCTGCCGGTGACCGGGCCTGCCGGGATCCCGTGTCCCGCCTGGATTACCCCGGCGAACTTAGCCCCGGCAGCGCCGAGCGAGGCGAGGATCAGGAACAGCCCGGCTAGCGCGAGCCAGGGGTGCCGGGAGTACTCGGCCCGCCAGCTCCCGAGCGTATCCCGGAACCGGGTCATCCCCGTACTCTAGCCCGCCAGGACCGGCTTGCTGTGTCCCAGGTCAGCGGGTGCGGGCAGTTCCGGCTGCCAGTCATGACGGCACCGGCTGCACATAGCGGCCTGGTCGAGGCTGGCGTACGCTCCGCAGCGATTGCAGTAGGCCACGGGGTCCCCCTTATAGAGCGGGGGCTGCCGGGGTCTGGAGCAGCGGGAACGGTCAAGTGGTAACAGGCTCCTCCGGATGTACCCGGCGGCCCCGGAAATCGGTATCCGCGTCCTCCCGGGTAGCGATCTGGTGAACGATGTAAGGATCGTGACCCGGCTTATGGACAGGCGCGAAAGGACGGCGGCCGGCGATCACGAAGTCTTCCATCCGCTCGTGGTCATCGACCTTGCCGAGCGTGTCGAACAGCCACCGCGTCCAGGAGTCCTCGCCGAACGTGGCGGGCGGGACCGGGAAATAGTGATGGACGGTAAGAGTGCGGCCGTGATCGTAGGAGTCCGGGCCGTGGCGCTGCACGATCAGGGTCAGGCCGCGCGACTCGCCGGAATGACGGCCGGGCTTGTCCCGCTGGCAGTCACCCTCCAGCCAGACCTTCCAGCCCATGTGGCTCCGGTAGTCCAGCTGACGCACCAGGTCGTCCAGGATCACCGGGTACGGCGCGACCTGCCGCATGACCGGCAGCGGCAGCTTATCCGCCACTGTCAGCTCCTCCCGGGACCAGATGCGGGCTGGCGATCGTCCTGTCGCGCTGCGCGATCCCGGTCAGGTGCTCGGTATCAAGACGGGCACTAAACCGAGCAAGGCCTACCGGATTGGCTGACACGAGCAATGTGTTATTTTGTGCTTTGTAACCGGGCTGCGGGACAGCGTGCGGGTCCAGCCTGATACCGGTGCCCTCACCGGAGGATGACCAGTTGGTGCTGCCCTCGAACCACAGGCCCTGCGCGACCAGCACGCCGCCCTTGGTATGACTGATCTGGTGCGTGGCACTAGTGGTGACCACGAAGCTGTTGTAGAAGTCCGGGTCGCCCGCGACGTCAGCGGCCAGGATCGCCCGCTCGTGCACCCCGCCGGCCTGGGAGGAGTCCAGGGTCCCCTGCACGGCGACGTTCGGGTTCTTCATCAGGTCCAGGATGGCGGCGTTCAGGTCCTCGTCGTCGTAGCCGAACATGTTCAGCTTCAGGCCCATGGTCTCGTGCGTGAGCAGCGCGAGCAGGATGCCGTGCACGTCGTCTCTGCCTACGAAGAACAGGTAGTGATCGCCGTAGCCGGGGGTCAGGTACCCCTCGGGCGTGAACAGGCCGAACAGGGCCAGCCGGAGATCGTCGGTCATCCCGGCACCCGCTCCGGCCAGTGCCAGGTGCCGCCGCCTGGCGTGCCGTAGCTGACGTAGTGGACGTTCCGGACGATGCTGGGGGTCATGGCGCTACCCGGTGATCAGCATGGCCAGCGTGACCAGGGCCAGCCCGGCCGAGACGAACGTGGCCCAGATGGCCCGCGGCGTCACGACCCACGCGATGATGGCGGCCACCGCGAACAGCAGGAACGCGATCAGGACCAGGAAACCGTGCACGCCGCTGACGGAGAACCCGGTAGCCAGGACCGCAGTCACTTGGCGGTATCCCCGTAGTTGTGCGCCAGGTGCTGGTTGCCGTTGTGGGCGAGTTCCTTGCCGGGCGCGTACTGCTTGCTCAGGTCCTGACCGCCCTTGGCGGGCTCGGTGCCGGGCGCGTACTGGCGGGCGACATCAGACCGGACGGCAGTAGCGAGCAGGAAGGCAAGAATGATCGCGGCGCGCATGTCAGGCCTGCTTCCAGCCGCCGTCGCCGGACGCGCCATTGGACGGCCAGTCCCCGGTCACCTTGCCGGTCGCCCAGTCAGCGGCCCCGGCTTCCTGGATCTTCCGCCACGGTCCGCCGCCGGCATCCCCGGGCACCGCGTCATAGATCGTCAGCGGCGCGGTCTGGTCTTCCGCGGCTCCCGGGGCACTCGCGTCGTACGGCTGCCATGGCAGGGCTGGCGGGCTGGTAACCGGGTCTGGTGCACTTGCCATCATGTCCTCCTGGAATCGACGTTTTCCGGCGCTATCGCGCTCCCGGCGGGCCGGGCCGGGTCCAGGTCCGCTCTCGGCCTGGGCGGGAACCCGGTCTTGACCGGTCCCCGCGGTCCGGACGGCGAGACGGTATGCCAGCTGCCGTCCGCGTGCCCGCCCGCGGCACCGGGCACCAGCCGCCGGTAATTCCCGGGCGGTTGTTCTTCGACCAGGGGCGCGTCCGGGTGGGAGCGGTCCTGGTTCACCTCGCGCAGGGCGGGCACGCCGCCCGATGCGGTCATCGCCTCAGACAGGTCGCTGACACCCTCGGTCAGCTCCCCGCTGAGCACCAGGGCTGACGCGCCCTTCAGCCGCGGGTCGCTGCCAGCCGGGAGAGAAGCCACCTTATGCCTTCCTCACCACATCAGGCGTCGTCGTCCTGCCCCAGGCGGGTTCCCCGGGCCTGACCCAGGCCTGCCCGCGGGCCTGCGGCTTCCCGTCCGTGCCCACCGGGATGGCCTTGCCCATTTCCACGGCCGGGTCCATCTGGACGGCCCGGTCCACCAGCTTGTCAACCGGCTGGCTGCCGGGCGCGGTCATGGCCTCGGACGACGTGGCCTGCATATTGCCGCCTTCCTGCGACGTGGGCCACATCGAGGAACGGGCCATATTGCTCAGGTCCTGCATGGCTCAACCCGCCCGCTCCGGAGTTCCCGGGCACGAACCCGGCGGGTGGTGCCCGTCGCAGGCCCGGGTCCAGGTGTGCTGCGCCGGCCCTTGCCAGCCGATCGGGTTCACGGCAACAGACGCCAGCTGGACGAGATCCAGGTGACCGCCGCACCCGCTGCCCGCGCACAGGCAGCCAGTCCTGAACGCCAGGACACCGGACATGATCAGCCCCTGACTGCCCGGCCGCCGCGCAGCACGTGCCCGCCGGCCGGCTGGTACCGGGCACTGCCGGCCTGCGGCTCGTTGCCTTTCAGGCCGGGCAGCTGCGGGCCGCCCGTCGCGTAGCCCTGGTCGTTGGCCTGGGTGGAGTCAGCCGGGCCGGCCAGGTCATCGTGCAAGGTCTCGGACTGGTAAGTGCCCGAGGAGTACGAACCGGGTGCGGTGAATGAGACGAGGGTGTCACCGGAGGAATCGTTGGCGGCATCGGGCACCGCGGTCGGCGTGCCGGGCGCGCCGGTCGAGGTGATGTCGTGCTCGCTGACCCCGGTGAGGCCGTCCCGCGTCTGCCCCGGCTCGTTGGTCGGGTCGGACGCCGCTGACTGCGTGGCGCCCTGAGTGCCCGGCGCCCCGGTCCCGGCCGGCAGCGGGCCGCCGAAGATCGCGTTGCCCCAGCCGCCCGGCGGGTACTGCCCGGTCATGTTGGTGGGGTCGTCGTCATGACTGTCAGTGCCGGAGAATGCCCGGCTTGAGTCAGTGCCGGATACGTTGCTGCCAGGCCGCGCGGAGTTGTCATCCGGCCGGTGCGCGGGGGAGATGGCCATCAGGGGCTCCTCGTCATGTGGAGCCCGGCTCCCGGTAGGCCGCGGGCGACTGCATCGCTAGTCCCAGGATAGCCCCTGGGCAGGCGGGCATGCGGCGAACACCGGATGCACTGGAAATTGGACTGGTCGGCGCTGTCCGAGATCACCATCGTCCCGGGCATCGCCAGGTGACCGCAGGGCAGCCGTTTCACGAGCACGCCCCGGTCCCGGCAGCGCACGCAGACCAGCCGCCCGTCGTGCAGCTCGATCCGGTCCTCGCCCGCGCCGATCCGGCCGCCGCAGGTCCCGCACCGGGGCAGCGCGGTCCTGGCGGCGGCGGAGAGCCGGAGACGGCGGCTGTTGCTCAGAGTCGGCCCCCGTAGCGAGACATCAAATCTGCTTTCGTCATCGCGCTGGCTGTATCAGGCTCTGCACCCTGGGTCACGGCGTAGCTGATCCAGGCCTGCTTGGGCGAGGACGGGCCGGGAACGTCCGGGCCGGGGGCCGGGGGCTCAGTGACAGGCTCCGCGGCGCCCGCTTCCTCAGCCGTACTCCCGGCCTCGCCGGCCCGGTTACCGGCCACGGACCCGGCCGCAGATGGCTCCGGTTCCGGCTCCGGATCTCCGGCCCTGCCCGGTTTCGCTACCGGGCCGGCCGCAGTCTCGGCAGGTTCCGAGAGCACCGCGGGCACGGAGGCACCCGGGTCCGCCGCCGGGCGCGGGTCCAGCTTGGACGGATGGCCCGGGGACGGTCCCGCACGCCGCTCCTGCTCAGCCTGCCAGTCTTTCCGGGCCTGCTCGTCTGCCGGGTCAGCCATCTCGCCGCGGATCAGGTCCCGGCCCTCCCAGGCGGGTACCTCGAAATCCGTCCCGGCGGGAGGCCACGGCCGGTTGTCATGACGGCCCCCAGACATCTGGAAGCGCATCCGGATGAGCATGGTCTCGGCCATGGCGGCCCTCTCCTTACCGTGACTTCCCCGCCCGCGCCCGCGGCACGGACGCCGGCGCGGGCGGGGAACGATTGCTGCCCGAACCGGGTCAGGTGGACGCCCCAACGTAAAGCCGGATTGCGCCGGTCCGGTCGACCAGGGTGCCGTCGCCGCGCAGGATCGCGCGGAACGTCACCAGGTCCGAGCCGAACGCGAAGTCGTCACTGCGCTCGAACCGGACCCCGCCGACCAGGCGGACGAAGTACTGGCTGAAGTCGCCGAACGCGATCGACTTGGCCGAGGTGGCCAGCGCGGGCATGAACGGGTCGGCCACCAGGGGCTTGCCGAGCAGCAGGTCCGGGGAGCCCAGGACGGCGGACGGCTCCCAGATGGGCCTGCCGACCGTATCGGTGATCTTCCTGAACGAGCCGATCGTCTTGTCCGCTGCCAGCCAGTAGCAGGACCGTGACTGACGGTAAGGAGCGATCACGCTGTACTCAAGATCCACCAGGTTCGCGTACGAGGGAGCACCCGAGACACCGGTCACGGAGCCGGTGACGCCCGCGGAGGCGACGGTGACGACGCCGGCTGGCTGGCTCGCGCCGGAGCCGTTCACCAGGTCGGTGCCGAAAGCGTTGCCGAGCGCCCGCCCGGCTTGCATAGCAAGATATCCGAGCAGGTCAACGGCCGTGTCATCGATCAGCTCCCGGGCGACCTGCAGCATGATGCCGTACTTGTACGCACTCAACGGCTGCATGGAAAACGCCGGGTCCGCAGTCGGCAGGTTGCCCGCCTGCGCCGCCGAGGCCGCGGTCGAATGTGCTGTCGTCTTCGGCACCTGCAACGTCTCGCCGCCGCCCGTGTTCAGCACGGTGGGTCCGCACTGCATGACACCGCTGACTTCGATCAGGTGTGCGATGAGCATGTCGTAAAAATCAGTCGGCACGATGCTGCTTGCGTTTGTGCCTCCTGACTGGCCCGCCGTGGTCAGGATCCGGTAGTTGATCGGGCCGAGAGCCGCGTCGCGCCGGATCTCCAGGTGCCGGGCGGCTCCCTCATCGCCGCGCGCCCACTTGCGGATCTCGTCCAGCATCTTGCCGCCGCCGGCCGTGCGGGCTGCCTGGCCCGCGTCGGGCTTGCGGCCGGACAGCGCGTCGAACGCGTCCTCGGCCTCCTTTGCCCGCTTCTCGGTGTCCAGCACCGCGCGGATCCGGGTGTCGAGCTTGCCCATCTCCTCCTGCAGGGCGTCCCACTTGCCCTGCTCCTCGTCCGTCAGCGCGCGGTTCTCCGTCGCCGCGGACTCGGCGAGGCCCTTGGCCTCATTCCAGACGTTCAGCCTGCGATCACGGAGCCGCTTGGCCACTTCAGATGGCATGTTCTCCTCCTGTTCGGTTGCCATCTGCACTGGCTCCGTCCGTACGCCTACGCAGCTACGGCCACAGCAGATATATTCTGTTTTCCTTACTGAACGGGTTAAATCTCCCCGTCTATACGATTCAGTCGTCCTCTCCGACCCAGGGATCCTCCATGTTGGCCTGCAGGGCAAGCAGGGCCTGGGCGCCGGTCATCACCGGACGCGGCGCGGGCTTGCGCTGCTCGGGCTTGGGCTTGCTGCCGCCGTCCACGCTCACGCGCTTGAAGAACTCCATCGCCCGGCCCTCGCCGACCCGGCTCCGGACCTCCTCCACGTCTGCCTGCACCCAGGCGGCCAGCGACTCGATCGCGCCGTTCATCGCGCGTGCGCCGGCGGTGGCATCCGGATAGGCCGGGTCCAGGACCGGGGCCACGTCCACCAGCTGCACCGACAGCAAGGTCCTCATCGGGTAGTTGAACTCGCTGACACCCCACTCATCCCCGCCGGGATACACGCGGAAGGCGAAGCTGCTGTGCCGGACGTCACCGCGGGTCACGTACTCCAGCACGTCGGCGCGGGCCTGCGGCGGTTCCACCTCATAGGCCAGGCCGGTGGAATCGGTGGCCAGCCGCAGCGTCCTGGCGTAGGTAGTGCCGAGCAGCGAGTCGTCCTTGTGGTTGTACCGGCAGACGACATCCGGCCAGCCCTGGGTCTTGGACTCGTTGAAGGCCAGCGTGTCTACCTGCTCCACGAAGCCCCCGAGTTTCCGCGACAGCTTGCCGAAAGCGGCGGCATACCCGTAGATGAACTGCGGGCCGTGCTCGTTCTTCTGCCGGACCTCCGGCGGGAACCGGGTGAACCGGCGCTCCGGGAAGCTGTCCAGGGTCACGTCCAGGCCGAAGGCGGCGCGCTGGTCGGCCGATACCTTGATCCCGAACTTGCGCGCGGCGCTGAGGATCTTCGGCATGGCGGCCTTGCCGAACGGCGACTGCGGCGCCCGGGACAGGGCATTGCGGGTGTGCGCCTCGTCGTGCACGGGGAAATGCCGCTTAGAGCGGGGAACCGTCTTCCCTTGCGCGTCTTTCGTACCCCCCGGTTCAATATGGGCGAATGCAGAGTCCGGGAGGTCATTCACCGCCTGTGTCGAAAGCGTTGCGCGCTGTGAAGTCAGTTCGGACATTGCAAACCTCCGCATATACTGATGTCATGAGCGGACATCCCGACGTAATCCCAGGTAAAACGTGTGTTAACTGCGGCGACCCGATACCGTGGAAGCCCGGCGCATACGAAAGAGATCATGCGAAATACTGCAGTGAAGCCTGCCGTCGCACGCGATCCGAATTCATTCCAGGCAAAAGGTGTACGGAATGTAATGGCCCGATTCCGTGGTTTGACAGCCCGAAGGCGCGACAGCGCGCGAAATTCTGCGGGAACCCTTGCAAGTTCGCGTACCAGAAGCGCAATCCGCCGCACCCGCGCAAGGAACGGCAGACTGCGCCCTGCGCGGCCTGCGGTAAGCCGGTCGAGTACCTGCCCTCGCAGCAAGGACCTGCCCGGCAGGGCAATCACGGGTCGAAAAAGCTGACAGAAGAGATCCTGGCCGTATGCCGCCGCCGGAACTCGGACGGGGAGACCATGACTGCTCTCGCCCGCGAGTTCAAGGTCAGCGTGGCCAGCATGAGCATCGGAATTCGCTTCGGCTCGTCCGGCAACGTTTACGGTAGCAACATCTACTGCTCTAAGGAGTGCCGGAGGATCGGCCACGCGAAAGCCATGACCGGGCGACGGCCAAGCAACGGTGTCTACACCAGCCCGAGCACCTTCCGGATGATGATCCGCCGGGAGTTCCATGACCGGTGTGCGATCTGCGGCTGGAACCTGGCACCGTGCGACGTCTGCCATATCGAGGCCCGGAAGAATGGCGGATACGACACGCTGGAGAACGTCGTCATGCTCTGCCCGAATCATCACCGGCTGTTCGACCTGGGCAAGATCCCTGTCGAGACGATACGAGAAGCGCGGCTGAAGACCCTGGTACATCAGCCACCCCTCCCGTAACCATTGGTTCCGATCAATGCTGATTCACATGGCGGATGCTTACGGATGAGCTGAACCAATTCGTCATACTGCTGCACGGACAGCGCAGCATCACGAGAGTCCCGGGTCTGACTTAGACCGAACAGCTGACCAGCCAGCATCCGAGCGTGCGCAATACGCTCTGGCGGAACAGTCCCGGCGGGACCGCTCCAAGTCGCCCGTACTACATCCATGACTGATTTACGTCCGTTGACGCCGCCGTGATCGTGACCGTTGACCCCGGACAGCACCAGCTCACGCTTAGACGGGATCCAGGCACCGATGTACTCGGGCTCGGCCCGGGGCATCCGCCTGGCCCGGCGCCGGGCAGCCAGGAAATCGAGGATCAGCCGGGCGTCGTCCCGCTCGCCGGGGTCGTGGCTGCGGGTCGCGCCGACCAGCTGGCCGAGCATCGCGTCCGCGCTGGGCGCGGAGGGCATGCCGGTATCCGGCTGGGCGAGATCTTCCTTCTGCAGCTGCTCCAGCCGGTCGGCGGCCAGGTCCATCTCCAGGGTGATGCCGGATAGCATGGAATTCGGGATGCCGCGGATCGACCGGGCCATGGCGACCATGACCTCCAGCGGGATGTTCTCCCCGCCGGCCTTGCCGGGCAGCGGCTCCAGGTCCTCCAGGTCGCGCAGCTCGTCCGTGTTGCGCAAGCCCATGTCCCGCTGGGTCTTGTAGATCTCGGTCCGGGTCTTCAGGTCCGTCTTCAGCAGCGCGTCGCTGTCGAACCGGGTGTACCGGTTGGCGGGGATGATCTGGAAGAACGCGTGCTCCAGCCGGACCAGCCACGGGCGCAGGGCCTCGATCACCTGGAGGGTCGACTGCTCCACCGTGTTCCCCGTGAAGTAGCAGGTCCCGTCACGCCGGGCAAACCAGGTCTTGTTCGGCGTCTGCACGCACCACACAAGGTCTGCGGTGCTTTCGCTGACCTGGCGGGCGTGGCCTTTCGGCTTCACGAACGGCTTGACCCGGATACTGACGTGGTACATGCCGCTCCGGTCCGGACCTCGGACTACCGCGGCACGGCCAGTAAGCGCGCACGCGACCTGGAAGGACTCCAGCCGGGCACGATCCTTCTGCGCCATCACGGCCCCGTCCGTGCCGTCCGTCCGGCGCGTCCCGTCCGCATCGACAGATACCTGATAGAACAGCTCCAGCTGCGCGCGAGTGAGCTGACTGAGGAACTCCGTCGTAACTACCTTGCCCGGCGCGTGCTCGGTCAGAAACCATCCCGCTTGCGCATTCAACCGGAAATGGCTGATCTGGCGGCTGTCGGTGTCCTCGGTCCAGCCTGGGCCATCGATTTTGCCCGCGCGGACCAGCGCTACCGTATGCGGATCCACCCCGCATGTACGCCCGATAACCCGGTTGCTCTGCGAAGCATCGCGTTCCAGCTCGGCGCGGACAGCCTCGCGCTTCTGCCAGCCCTTGCTGCCCAGCAGTGACCGGCCGGTAAGTTTCACGTCCGGGCCGAACAGCTCAGTGAGCACGGCGCGGATCTTGGCCGTATTCCGCGGATTGGCAGCACCCGACTGAGTAATCGTGACCTGGCCGTTATTGCCGATCCATCCTTCGGTCCAGAACCAAGCCATCAGCTCGGTCAGCGCATCAGACCACTTCGGCTGATCTGGTGCCTGATACGGGGCCGCAGCCGCGACCCGGGCGTCCCAGGGCATCGTCTCCGTCGTCCGCCAAGCCCAACCGTTTCCGTATGCGCGGTGCGCGAACATAACAGGCCAGCGGTGGTTTCCGGTGGTAGCCGATGAATGCCGCAGTGACCGGAACTCCGTCACCGGATACGGGCCGTCGCGGTAGATATGTACGGACTGGACCGGCTGCCATTCAGCCGTACCGGTCTCCACATTCAGTGTCAGAGCGGTGTCCCCGGCTTCTACCTGGTCATACTGCAACCAGCCGCGAGTCGTAAGGATCTGTGTATCTTTCATAACACAACTGTACGTAAGACTATCGCCCTTAGTGCCGCCGAGCCGGTCCGGGGGCAGCCCGAGAATGGCGGCGACCTGGGTGGCGTTCATCTGCATGGCCTGGATGAACTGGGCCTCGTTCGGCGGCACGACCACGGGCTTGTAATCCCAGTCGCGACCATAGACCAGCGGCTCCCGGCGCCGGATGGTGGCGGACAGCGCCTCGCGGATCTCCTCGGCCTGGTCCGCGTCGATCTCGATCTCGGAATTCTGGAACGTGCCGGGCGGGAACCCGCCGCTGCGGAACCAGTCGGTGCCGTACCGCTGGGCCTCCATGCCGGCCAGGATGGTCATCGCGAACGCGCGCAGCGGGCTGATGCCCTCGGTCCGGCCGGCCACGGCGAAGGCCTTCACGTGGAACAGCTCGTCCCGGCCCATGAGACGGCCGTACACGTAGATCCGCGACCGCAGCGGGTTCCACGGCTGCTGCTCGTCGTCCATCACCGAGACGTCCTGCGGCGGGATCCACTCGATCCCGGTGGGATAGCCGTAACCGTCCCGGCCGGTGATGAATCCCCACGCGTTGCCCTGCAGCACCAGCGAAGTCATGGCGGTGAACAGCCAGTCGAACGTAGTCCCGGTAACCGAGGGCATGTCGAAGACAGACGGCCCCCGGTACCGGATCGCCCGGCCGTCCAGGCCACCCCGGGTGTAGATCTTCAGCGGCAGCGAGGCCACCGAGTCGGCCAGCAGCTTGGCCCCAGAGTACAGCGCGGGCAGGCCCAGCGCCTCGTCCTGGCCGTAAAACGACCGCGACGGGTGCACGGGGCCGCCAGCGGAGAACTTAACGAAAGGCGAGTCCCACGGGCGATAATCGCCAGGGTACTCCTCCGATAACGCGATTCTCAGTACGGCTTGCCTGAATGCGCTCGATAAGACCCATGGTCCCGTATCACCCCCTCCCGCAGACATGCGAAAAGGAGTTCTCAGCTCGGGTACGGGCGGTCAGCCCCACGAGGCCGGGACTCCCTCGGATCGGAACGGGATGAACCCGGCTCCGCGCGAGGGCGGCCTGTACGGGCAGTGGCTAACTCACAGGTTACGCGCAGTACACCGGGTTTAGCACGTCCCTCTTCAGGCTGTTTCCGAAAGCCTGTTCCCGGTCATCTCCGGGAGCATCTTCCGGTACGCTTGCCCGCATGGGTGACGAGCTGAAAGTCCGCGAAGCCCGGCTCCGGCGCATGGCCGCCCGCCGCGGCCTGATCCTGCGGAAGACCCGGCGCCGGGATCCGGGCGCCCGGGACTATGGCATGTACTGGCTGTCCGGCCCCGGCATCGATGGCGTCATAGCCGGCCAGGACCTGAATGCGATCGAGCAGGTCCTGGCCGGCTATGACGCCAGGACCGCTGCGTCAGCCTTATCCGTCCTCGATCGAGACGGTCATGTACGCGACCCCGGTGCTGAGCAAGGCCAGGCAGACCCGGTTCAGGTGCCGCCCGCAGGCATACCTGCGCATGCTGGCCGCTTTTACCACCCAGGTAACCGGGGCCTGGCACCCGCCGGGGCCGGCCTTACCCGCGCTGCACTGCACAGGCAGGTCCCGGATTACAGCTTGGACGGGCGCGGCGGACCGGGCAGCTGCTGCGGGCGGGCTCCCCGGGCGGCAATCTCCTCATCAGTCAGGCCCCGGCCGCGCCAGTACCCATACCGGACGCACACCCCGGCGAACGCGATGCCGGTAACGGCCCGCCCGGCGGTCCAGCCGATAGCGACGAAGACAGCGGCGATGGCGGTGGCGAACCCGTGGCCGGGACGCGCACCGCGTGCCTGCCGGGCCAGATCATCAACCGGGATGGATTGCGTCAGGGTACTCATCGAACCTGCCTATATCTTGGGCTTCCGCGTGGGGTAGCGTGCCCTCACGCACCTATAACTAGTCATCCGCCCAGTGCCCGGAAAACGGCCGCGCCCTCGCGCAGCTCCTCGTACTCCTCCGGATGGCGTTTCGCCAGTTCCAGCAGCGCCTCCATCTCCGGTGGCCATCTGCGGCCATCCCTGGCGCCCGGCTCCGGCCATGACTGCAGTGCTTCCCACATCAGCTGCTCCAGCGTCCTGGGCGACGCCGGGACTGACTGCCGCAGGCTCGCGCCGGGCAGCTCGCAGGTGACGCGCAGGGACATGCCGCCGAACGAGCGCTCCGCGGACAGCTCGAACGTCAGCACGTCGCCGGAGACCACCATGCCCTGTCTGATCTCCGGATTCGCGTACAGCAGCCAGCCCTGCCGGTAGTGAAACCGGGACATCACGCCGGCCTCCCGCGGCCAGGCAGGTAACCCGCGGGATTCGAACCCGTACGCCGCTCTGCTAGCGGGCAGCTCACCGGGCTCGGCCGCTTCCCGGCGGCGCTTGCGCATCCAGCCCCGGCTTGCATCCGCATCGCTAGTCGCTATCTCGCGGTCTGCGCGTTACCGCCCGGTTTTCCCGGGCCTGACGCCTCACGTGCGTGCCCAGCACGGAAGTCACCTGCATCTGATCATCCTATTTCCGCATGTAGCCAGCCATCTCCGGCCGGCTCAGCCCGGAATGGCAGGTTCAATGCTTCGGCGGCCCGGATCATCATCTCGGCATTACCGTCGTGCATCATGCAACGAGCATGGCCATCCCGCCGTAGCGTCTCCCAGAGAATGCCCAGTTCCACGCCGCGAGAGTACTCCGGTGAATCCGTATCGAAAGCCAGCAGCAGGTTCATCCTCATTACTAGATTACCTGTTCTAATCCTATACTGCGCATCGGATCGTAATTCCGGCGCTTCTTGTTCAGCGCCCACAGCGCGGCCGTGCCTGAGGTGACCGGAGTGATGTCCGACTCGCTGTCGCGGCGCGACCAGGCGTGGCCGCCGTCGCCGATGTCCCGGGTCTCGGCCCTGGCCACGGCGTGCCACATGCCCGGGGCATTCTCCTGGCCGAGATGGATGAGATTACGGGACCGGGCGGCGGTGACGATGAAGCTGAACGCGGCGGCCTCGTCGGCGGATGACATCTTCAGCACCTCGATCCCGGCCTTCTCCGCGTCATCGATCAGCCCGGCAGCCGGCCCGTTCTTCGGGATGGCGACCGCGATGGGCCGCCACGCCGTCCTGAGTTCGGCCAGCCGCGGGATGACCCAGCTGACGCCCTCCCGGTGGCAGCCTCTCGGGATCTCGATCACCGGTTTCTCGTCCCGGATTTTCCGCTGCGGCGAGAACAATGGCATCCCGGTGGTAGCCGACCACTTCATCGCGGTCATCATCTCGGCGTCCTCGGCGGCCTGCTGCAACCCGGGCTTAGGCCGGTACCAGGCCGCGGCGATCGACGCGCTGAGCATGTCCGGGTCCACGTCCACGGCGAACGCGATGGGCCGGCAGGCTCCGCCGGGATCGGGCATCGCGCAGGCTTCCCAGTGCTCTTTGCTGATCACCGACCAGGACTCGTCCTCGGACGGCCAGTCGCCGACGCCCAGCCGCTCCCGGTCGAAGGTGTCGGTGCTCATCGAGGCCATCTCCTGGGCGACGTGCCGGACGGTGATCCGATCGCCCAGCGCCGGGTTGGCCTTGGCCCAGGACCGCGGGTCGTCCCGGTCGTCATGCAGGGTGCAAGTGATGTACCGGTTGGTGCTCCGGCCGCGGATCTCGTCACGCGGGCAGGTGTCGGCGTGCGGGCTGATTGACCACTCGGCGCCCATCAGGGTCGGGTCCCCGCGGAGCACCCGGCGGCGCACCGCGCCGAGCTGGACGGAATCCTTGTATCCCGCGGACGCGGTGTAGATCATCTGGGGGTTGCGGACGGCGCTCATCGTCGGCATCGAGGCGCCGACCTGCTCGTCGCTCAGGATCATCGCCTCGTCGTAGACGACGCAATCCGCGGTGAAAGACCGGCCGGAACCCCGGCTGCGGGCCAGGAACCGGAGCCGGGGCGTAATCGTCCGGCGGACCATCCGGCCGGCCGGGCCGAAGATCAGGGTGGGCACCGGCCGCAGCTCGATCGCCTCGTCGCCGTGGGAGGTGGTGATCGACTTGACCCGCTTGCGCAACTCGTCGTAGGCGGTGATGGTGTCCCGGACCCGGCGGAAATGCTCGGCCGCGGCCTTGAACTCGTGCGCGGTGTGGATGATCATCGTCTCGCCGAAGACGAACAGGCCGCCCAGCTCGCGGACCTCCAGGCACTGGTTCTTGCCGTTCTGCCGGCTGACGACCAGGTAGTTCTCGAAAGCCGCCCACGTGCCGTCCGGCCGGGTCCCGCAGGCCTCGGCCAGCCACCACTGCTGCCATTCATCCAGGTCGTAGCCGAAATCCGGCGCCCAGCTGAGCAGGTCCGCGGACTGGTAGTCGCCGCAGCCGCCCGCGTAATCCGGGTTCCGGCACGCCGCGCAGGCCGGGTCCTTGTCCCGGTGCCGCGGCGGGGCGGTCCAGAATCTCGGCTGCTGCTGCCCGGCCAGCCCGCGCAGCACCTGGCCGTCGGGCAGGATGACATCCGGCACGACCCGCAGGGCGACGGACATGACCGGAGCCGGGACCTTCCTGTGTAGGCAAGAAGTTCCCGGCTCCGGAGCTAACCCGGCCACGGGTGCTGCTGTCAGCTAAGCGTACCGAGACCGTCCAGGCTGGCTACCCGGTGAGCTGCCGGGTATCCGCCTTGGCGCCCGCGTCCGGACCGGAGGAGATCACCATGACGGGAGTGCGCAGCGCCTGCCCGATCGCGCCGGGCCAGTCAGCGGGACCGGGGCCGTAGACCGGCTGGCAGCGGCCGGCCAGGGCAGTCAGTCCCGGGCTGGCCCAGAGATCACCAGGCAGGTACAGCCGCTGGCCGGTATCATCCCGCCAGGCCCGGCACATCCGAAGGCCGCCGCGGGCAGCGGTGTCGGCGTGAGTGACGGCAATCGCGTCAGCGCCGGCGATGTCCAGCGCGTACCGCAGCGCCACCGCGTCGAAGTGCCCCTGCCGCACCCGCCCCTGCCACGGGCCGGTGACGTTATGCAGCTCGGGCAGGGCCAGGGCGGGGTCCTCGGTGACGAACGGCCCGGCGCCGTGCCGGGTCATCCACGTGCGGACGACACCCAGCCGGACCGCGGTCACGCCGTACTCGCCGAGCAGGGTCTCCGCGTTCGCGAACGTGGTGTCAGACCAGGTGACATGCGGGAGGAACCCGTGCCGCTCGTCCAGCAGGACGCCCTGGGCTCCCTCGAACACCACCGGGGTAACGGCCAGCAGCCCTGGCAGCACGTCAGCGTCGGCTACCGCGGTCTTTCCCGCGAGTTTCCGCAGAGGCGAGCTGAGCAGGCGCCCGGCGATACCGTCGTACGGGTCCGTCAGCCCGGCGTCCAGCCCCAGATAATCCCGGAGAACGGCCAGCTTGCCAGACAGGACGCGCGGAGTCAGCAGGTCCCCGAATCGCGGGGCGACCTCCGGGTAGGCAGCGGCGTACGCGGCGGTCTCGCCGATGCCCATCCCGCACGATCCGTGCCGGGCCGTGCCGCGCGCCTGTTCCCGGGTTCGGTTCGCGGCGACGTGGTACGGGGTGATCAGCAGCGCGCCGGGGTCGATGGTCAGCAGGCTGAACGGATCGCGAACTCCGGTCTCCTCCAGGCGGGCCGCCTCGGCGATCAGGGTCAGCGGATCGGTCATCATGAACCGGGACAGGTGAGTGCGGGCGCCCTGCAGCGTACCGGACCCGAACTGAGCGAAGCAGTGATGCCGGCCGTCACCGGTTACCACGTTGTGCCCGGCCTGGGACCCGCCGTTGAACCGCACGACGGCCTGAGCCGGATCCGGTACATACGGGCTGCACAGATAGTCAACGATGCTGCCCTTGCCCTCATCCCCGAAAGCCAGGCCTACCGCGATCACGTGGTTAGTCATGAGATTTCAGGCCGCTTGCGCCCGCTCTGATGGCTTCCGTCGCGCACGGCAGGCACTGGCTGAAGCAATCACATCTCTGGCTGTGCTTGCCGTGCGTGGCGTGCTTGCGGTAATCGGCCCAGATCTTGATCCCGGTGAGAATCGCCATCGTGCAGCTAGACGCCAGCGAGATGAGCTGTTTTGCCCTGTTCACAGGCGGGTGTTCCCGCTGGGGGCGTCCAGCGGCCCGGGTGGCGGCGTGACGGCCACGGCGCCGCCGGCGAACGTGGCCAGCGCGCTGCCGACTGCCCCGCCGGCGGTAGACCCGACGTCGGCCAGGTCGGCGAGCCCGGAATCCAGGTCGGTGCTGCCCTCGGCGAGCCCGGCGGTCAGCGCGATCGTCTCGGGGATCGCGTCGGTCTCCGGGACCCGGATGAAATTCTGCCCGAGATGCCCGGACCAGAAATCGCTGATCTCGGTGTTACCGGAGTGGTAGGCGGCACCCGGCATGATGAAGTAGGTATCCCACCGCTTCCGGACCTCGGCCAGGATGTCGGTAAAACTGATGTCGGCTTGCAGGGCATCACCGGTATGCTCCGCGACCTCCGCGCGCTTGACCCGCGGATACGCCTTCTCATCGCCGATGAGGAACAGGAGCCCGCGGTGACCGCGCTTCTCCCAGCAGTCGGCCGAAGTATGCCGGGCCATGAAATACAGGCCGAGTTCGTAGGATTCCTCCCGGCCGCCGCCCCCGCCGCCCTCCAGGAGGAGCCTGCCGAGATCGTCGTCCATCCGGTTGTCGGATTCGAACTGGCCGATCTGCAGCGGCGCCCTGTCGACGGTGGCGTCCCCGATGGCGCCGAACAGGATCTGCGGGCCGGTGACGTACCCCTTGCGGAGCACCAGGCCGAGGAGCTGCGGCATCTTGGCCTGCAGCAGCCGCGGGACCGCGCCCATCGACCCGGTGACGTCGAACAGCACGGCCATCGCCGTGGTGACGGGATGCTCGTCGCTGTCGCGGCTTTCCCGGATGGCACCGCGGCCGTCCAGCCCTTTCACGTCCATGGCAGGGTGGGCGCTGTCGTGCAGGCCGCTGTCGGTGTAGTCGAACGCGCTCTTGCCGGTCACTGACCGTAGCGAGCGAGCGTCGTCATACACCTTCGCTGAGTAGGTTCCGCTTCCCATCGGGGTATCCCTTCGTGTCAGCCGCCGGCTGGGACGCCGGCCGGGTCGGGCATGGTGAACGGGTGAAACGTCCGGGGGCCGTACAGCCGCTCCAGGAGATCATCGAATTCGGCGAGCAGCCGCCAGGCGTCCTGCGGGCGGCGGTCCGGGCGGGACAGCGTGCACCCGGCGGCGAACGTGACCAGCTGCCGGGGCGCCCGCCCGGCCATCAGGCGAGTCATGACCGTGGCGGCCATCGCGATGTCGGTCCAGGGGCCGGCGGGCTGCCGGGCGGTGACCTCGGGCGGGTACCAGTCCCGGTAACGCGCGGCGATCGCGGGAATCCGCGTGTCATCGCCCTGAACGGAATAGCACCAGTCAAGCAGGACCAGGCCGTGCTCGGCGGGATGGATCATGACATGCGGGGGCAGCACCGCCCCGTGGGTGATCCCGGCCTGATGGGCGTACCCCAGGATGGCCAGCAGCCGCCGCCACATCCACGCGGCGTCCCGGCCGCTGATCCCGGCCGGGAATGCGTCAGCCACGTCAGCCAGGGTCACGAACCCGTCCAGCCGGGCCAGGGTGCTCACCCTCCGGACGATCCCGGTAGCGGGATCACGCTGCCGGGTTGTCCCGGCCAGTTCCGGCACGAACGGCCAGGATCGTTCCGGCCCCCTGCGCAGCGTGCGCAGCGCGGTCGCCTCCCGGGCCATCAGGTCGTTGTCAGCGGGGTCGCGGGGCATTTTCAGGACCCGGGCACCGCTGGCGAACAGGTCCGCGATATCACCGCGAGCCAGCAATGCGGGCAGCGCCACGGCGCGGCCATCCCGCTGGTCGCGGAACAGTCCGAGCCGGGCGAACGCGGCTGCCATCCGCGGGCTGCCGGGATGCCGGTCGGGATGCACCAGCGCCGCCAGCCGGCGGTAGACCGCGGCGGTGCCGGCCTCACCGGGGAACAGGTCATCCGGCGAGACGGCGGCCTCGATGAGATCCCGGGCCTGGTCAGGAGTCACAGGTTCAGGTCCCGTTCGATGATTTCCAGACAGGCGAGATCTTCCGGCCCGAACCACGGTTCCCGGCAGCCCCATTCCACGCTGTCCGGCAGCCGGACCTGTACCATGCCGTACGGATACGCCGGGTGATCGCCGGGGTTCTCCGGCGCGGGCCGGGTGTCCAGTACCATGCAGGTGACCCCGCCGAGGCCGGGACTCCCGCCAGGCAGCATCAGGTACCGCATGCCGATAACCACCTTCCGGCCGGGTGTGCAGTCAGCGAGCCGCATTACCCTGCCCCGGTCTCGCTGAGATCCGGATCGCCGCCGCCGCCGTCTAGCCGGGCGATGATCATGACATCGCCGCCCGGGGATCTCAGGTGCACGTGCTCGCTGG